>Ga0153983_1000049_pt1 | contig 25724 bp, 22 predicted proteins | sample TSGA067MetaG_FD_104693 | JGI IMG/M metagenome (GOLD analysis project Ga0153983, IMG submission 104693) | Attine ant fungus gardens microbial communities from Georgia, USA - TSGA067 MetaG | ecosystem: Host-associated > Fungi > Mycelium > Unclassified | place: USA: Georgia, Alexander Wildlife... | reverse complement strand
TAAGCTGACATTATTTATTGTGGATATGTCCCATCAATTGCACTGACTCATTTGAAGAATAGATGAAAAACTGCCATCAATTAATTTGAAGAAATGAACATCAATTAACTTGAAGAACAACAAAGGGTAAGTGCGCCGTCAATCAGGTCGAAGAGAAGTTTTGCGATCAGGGAGAAAAGTCATATTATGTCACCCCCTTCTTCTTGACGGATAATGGCTTTGGATTGTACGTAGATACCATGGAGAAAACGACATTTGAATTTTTAGATGAAATACACTGTACAATACCTTCAGACTCGGAAATTGTCGTGTTTACCGGAACACCTGAGACGATCATTTCAGAATATATGTCAATTTTTGGACAAGCCAAGTGTCCGCCTGAATATGCATTTGGGCCGTGGATTTCAGCAAACCATTGGAACTCACAGGAGAAGGTCAAGGAACAGCTTAAGCTGCTTAAAGAGCATGACTTCCCAGCGACGGTCATTGTTTTGGAAGCTTGGAGTGATGAATCGACCTTTTACATATTTAATGGAGCCCGCTACCAGCCAAAGGCTGAGGGTGCATTTCGATATGAGGACTTTGATTTTACGGAAAGCTTATACTGGAAGGATCCCAAAGGGTTGATTGAGCAGATCAATCAACAGGGGCTGCATCTGGTTTTGTGGCAGATACCGGTATATAAGCAGCAAACAGAGGGCGAATATAATGAGCAAAACGAACGGGACAGACAGGGCGCTATCGAGAGAGGTTTTTGCGTAAAGAATAAGGACGGAACGCCTTATGTGATTTCGGAAGGTCATTGGTTTGCCGGTTCGCTAATCCCCGACTTTACAAATCCGGCAGCCAGAAAAGCATGGTTTAGTAAGCGGCAATATCTGCTTGATCTTGGGGTTTCGGGCTTTAAAACAGATGACGGGGAATTTATTTATACGCCGGATGTCGTATTTGCTGATGGAACGACCGGAAAAGAAGGGAAAAATCAATATTGCCAAAACTATTTAAAGGCGTATACGGAATTCATTGGCGACAATCATGTGCTGTTTAGCCGCGCTGGTTTTGCCGGCGTGCATACGACGCCGATTCATTGGGCGGGAGATCAGCAATCCACGAATGAAGAATTGAAAAATGTTTTGCAGGCAGGCTTGTCTGCCGCTATGACAGGAATGATATTTTGGGGATTTGACATTGGTGGCTTTGCCGGCCCATTGCCATCAATGGATTTATATCGAAGAGCAACACAGCTTGCCTGCTTTTGTCCAATCATGCAATGGCATTCAGAGCCTTGTGGCGGGCAGTTTAAGGAAATCCTGCCGGGTGCTAAAGGCAATAATGAAAGAAGTCCCTGGAATCTGGCAGCTGCCTTCGGTGAACCGGAGTTTATCGAAGAGATACGTTATTGGCATTGGCTAAGAATAAAGCTTCTTCCATATATTTATCATACGGCAATTGATTGTGCGGCACATAACCGGCCGATGATGAGGCCGCTGGTATATGAGTGGGCCCAGGATTTGCAGGCGATTAAAGCGGAAGATGAATTTTGCCTTGGTGAGGACATGCTCATTGCACCCTTGTTGGAAGCGGGCGAGAAGGCACGAGAGCTTTATCTTCCGGAGGGAGACTGGTATGGATTTTTTTCAAAAGAACTCTATGAGGGTGGGAAATGGGTGGACTCGTCAAGGGAGCGATTTCCTGTTTTTATATGCAAAGGAGGTGGAATAGCTCTGGAAGAGGGAAGATTTATTTTTGATGGTCAACCGATAGAATGAACAAAGTGAAAGGAATGGTATTTTATGAAAAAGAGAAGAATTAAAACAATGTTAGCGGCAGGCTTGGCACTAATAATAATCATTTCACTTGCCGGATGCGGCGGTGGCGGATCAGCTGAGCCGGAGAATACAGCGGACACCGATGCAAACACCACTGTGGCGGCAGAAGCGGCATCAGAGGCAGCTAATGAGGAAGTGGTGACGATTACATTTGCCAATTTCAATGCCTCAGGAGGAAATGAAGAAACCTTAGAGGAAATGTATCTGGCATTCCAGCAGGAATATCCCAATATTAAAGTGGATATTGAAACCATCGGCTATGATGACTATTTCACCCAGATGCAAACGCGGGTTGCCGGCAATACGGCGCCAGATTGCTATGAACTGAATATTGAAAACTTTGCGGCATACGCAGCTAAAGGTGTATTGACAGAAATTACCGGAGTGGACTTTGCTGGAATCAATGAAACGGCGCTAAGTGCATTTAATGTCGATGGCAAGCAATACGGTGTTCCAGGAAGCTTTTCCAATGTCGTCCTGATTTATAATAAGGAGCTGTTTGATCAGGCAGGAATAGAATATCCTGCTGATGACTGGACATGGGACGATGTTCAGGTGGCAGCAGAGAAAATAAAGGGGCTTTCAGATGACATTTTTGGGATTTATGCGCCGGTCACTTACAATGAATTTTTTAAAGTAGCGGCACAATACGGCGGCTCTTTATTGAATGAAGATAAAACCGAATTTACAATTAATTCGGCGGAGAACATTCAAGCAGCACAAATGATGATTGGCAGAATCGTTGATTCCAATGTTCAGCCTAACTCAAGTCAAATGGGCGGCATGGATGACTGGAGCCTATTTGAGAGTGGGCGACTAGGAATGATTTCCACGGGCATTTGGGCATTTGGTACTTTTACAGAGGAATGTGATTTTGAATGGGATATTTGCGTGGAGCCAGGAGGCACACAAAAGGCAACGCATTTCTTTAGCAATGCCTATGTCATTAATGCTGACAGCGATAAGTCAGAAGCTGCCGCCACATGGATTAATTGGCTTGCATCCAGTGGAGAAGCTGCTAAGTTGAGGATTGAAAAAGGCTGGGATCTGCCGGCGATCACAGATGAAAGTGTGCTGTCGGCTTATTTGGAAATCACACCGCCGGAAAACAGGCAGGCTGTCTTTGATTCCTTAAATTACTTGGTGACACCTCCGATTATCGAGGAATATAGTTTGATGTCAGATATCATTACAGGGAAATTAGAAGAAGCAGCATCTGGTAAAATCACTGCACAAGAAGCATTAGATCAGGCGCAGGCAGAATGTGAATCCAGAATCACTTTAAAATAGCAAATATAAGTGCCGTATAAATAAAGCCTAGTATACGGCACTTATTAAAGGGGAGAAACAAAGATGATGAAAAAAAACGGGAGCTTACGAGAAGCAGCCAGTGCGATCCCTTTTTTGCTGCCAAGCGTTGTCGGGATGATCTTTTTTAGCTTGCTGCCGATTGTGATTTCGGTATTTATCAGCCTGACCGATTGGGATGGGCTGGCAGCACTGAGCCTTGGGATTCTTGCCGAGCGGTTTATCGGTTTTGGGAATTATCAAAATATTTTAGGTGGAGAAGAATTCTGGCGGGTGCTTAAAAACACATGCTATTATATTGTGCTGTATATCCCTTTGGTATTAATTGCATCCCTTGGGATTGCCACGCTGCTTAACAAAGGGAAAAAGGGTACTGCAGTGATGCGAATCTTATATTATATACCGGTGCTGACCTCATGGGTCGCTGCCAGCCTGATATGGAAATGGGTATTAAGCTCACAATATGGTATTTTGAATCAATTGCTTGCCCTCATCGGTATTAAGGGTCCTGAATGGCTGACCAGTGAGATATGGGCGATGCCCGCCATTGTCCTCGTCTCAGTTTGGAAGGATATGGGGTTTTTTGGACTATTTTTGACATCTGGGCTTGCTTCTATCGATAAAACCTACTACGAAGCGGCGACTGTTGATGGCGCCGGAAGGATTAAAACATTTTTTAAAATCACATTGCCTTTATTGACACCATCAATATTCTTTTGTCTTGTCATGGCTCTCATTAATGCTTTTCAGCTATTTCCGCAGGTAATGATCATGACAGAAGGCGGTCCAAACGGTGCGACCCAGGTGATGGTGGAGCGGATTTATAATTATGGCTTCAGATACTTTAAGATGGGATATGCGGCGGCATTTTCCTGGCTTCTCTTTATCATTATCTTTATCTTAACATCCATCCAAATGAAGCTGCAGAAAGGATGGGTGCATTATGAATCGTAAGAAAATATTACATAATATTGGCTTTTATGCCATTGCTGTCCTGGTTTCTATCGTTGTGCTCATCCCCTTTTTCTGGATGATTTCCACATCTTTGAAAAGTAAGGGTGCCCTGATGGCTCTGCCGATTCAATGGATTCCAGAAAACCCTACCTTTTCGGCATATGAGAAGGTCTTTACAAGATTTCCGTTTATGAGGGCGGCATTTAACAGCTTTCTGATTACCGTCAGCTATACATTGATTACGCTTATTTCTGCATCGATGGCGGCATTTGCTTTTACAAAGATTAAGTTTCCATTTTCAAATGGCCTCTTTAAAATGTATATTGCATCAATGATGATACCAACACAGGTTACATTAATACCGTTATTTATCATTATGAATAAAATGGAATTAATCAATACCTATCCCAGTGTCATTCTCCCGTCATTATTTAAGGCCTTTGGTGTATTTTTGCTGGTCCAAAATATGAGGACGATTCCCGATGACTTTATGGAAGCGGCTAAAATTGACGGCGCCGGCAAGTTTAAAATATATCGGATCGTGATCCTCCCGCTGTGCCTGCCGACTTTGGCGACACTGTGCATCACTACCTTTATGGAGAGCTGGAACGATTATTTATGGCCGTTGCTAATGCTGACGGAAAAAAAGAAAATGACGTTGACGCTGGCCTTAAATAGCTTGAATGGCCAGTATGCTACGGAATATAATGTCTTAATGGCGGGAAGCTTATTATCAATGATACCCATTATTTTGGTTTATATAATTGCCCAGACCCAATCTAAAAAAGGCTCTCTAGAGGGCGGGGTTAAGGGCTGATTAATGAAGGAGGTGGCGATGGTATGATACACCGATATAGCTTTGGGAAACCAATCGATACAGAGGCGGTAGTCATGAAAATAGAGCCGGAAATGGGAGCGGTGCCGTTTTTGACGGTTGCGGATGATTTATCCGTTCTCACTTGTGAAATGGGTGATAGCGATATTGTTTACGGTTTAGGGGAAAATGTCAGAGGAATTAATAAGAGAGGCTGGATTTACGAAAGCAAATGCAGTGATAATCCCGATCATCAGGAGGATACAGATTCTCTCTATGGCGCCCATAATTTTATGATATTAGATGGCGAAGCCTGCTTCGGAGTGTTTGTTGATACCCCGGGAATCGTTTCTTTTGATGTGGGCTATAGTCGAAGAACCGTACTGGAAATTAGTGTAAAGAATAAGGATTTTGATCTGTATATTTTAGAAGGGGAGGAGCCGTATGTTATCGTCAGGCAATTCAGGCAGCTGATCGGAACAAGCTATATCCCGCCTAAATGGGCGTTTGGGTATGGGCAGAGCAGGTGGAGTTACATGGATGCCGATGAAGTCAGGGAAGTGGTGAGAGAGCATCAGAAAAACCAGATTCCGCTAGACAGCATCTATTTGGACATTGATTATATGGAACGCTATAAAGATTTTACGATAAATGAGACGGCTTTTCCTGACTTTCGGGGATTTGTAAAGGAAATGCGGGAACAGGGGATACACTTAGTTCCTATTATTGATGCTGGGGTTAAGATTGAAAAGGGATATACGGTTTATGAAGAAGGCGTGAGAGAGGGCTATTTTTGTAAAGAAGAAAACGGTGATGATTTCGTTGCCGGTGTGTGGCCGGGCAGGGTACATTTTCCTGATATGCTTAATGAAAAGGTCAGAGCTTGGTTTGGTGACAAGTATCAGATCCTTTTAGATGAAGGCATCGAGGGTTTCTGGAATGACATGAACGAACCGGCTATTTTCTATTCGGAAAAACATTTGAAAGAGGTTTTTCAAATGCTGCATGCGTATGAAGCTAAAAATCTCGATGTTGATTCGTTTTTTGAATTTCAGGATTTGGTTTCGGGGATTGCCAATAATGAGGCGGATTACCGGCGCTTTTACCATGACTATAAAGGGAAGCGAATACGTCATGATAAAGTCCATAATTTATATGGGTACTATATGACAAGAGCAGCCACAGAGGCATTCTGGCGACTCAAGCCGGATAAACGAATACTGATGTTTTCAAGATCTTCATATATTGGCATGCATCGTTATGGCGGCATTTGGACAGGAGATAATAAATCCTGGTGGTCTCATATCCTGATGAATATACAGATGCTGCCATCTCTAAATATGTGTGGATTCCTCTATGTCGGTGCGGATTTAGGCGGATTTGGGTCAGATACGACAGAGGACTTGCTGCTGCGTTGGCTCGAGCTTGGCATATTTACGCCGCTTATGCGCAATCATTCGGCGAGAGGAACCAGACGGCAGGAGGCTTATCGCTTTGGAAATGTGAAGGCATTTAGGAATATTATTGGGATTCGTTATGGACTGCTTCCTTATTTATATAGTGAATATATGAAAGCGGCACTTAATGGAGATATGTATTTTAAACCATTATCCTTTGTGTATCGTGGCGACGAAAGGGCACGGCTGATAGAGAATCAGTTAATGGTCGGGGAAAGTATAATGATTGCCCCCGTTTATGAGCAAAATGCTAAGGGGCGTTATGTCTATTTGCCGGAAGAAATGAAGATGTTGAGATTAAGAAGTACATCGGATATGGATGTTGAAATACTTGAAAAGGGTGAGCATTATGTCTCGGTCCAATTGGATGAGGTGCTGATATTTATTCGCCCTGATTGTCTCGTTCCAATGGCGGGGGTAAGTGCAAATACTGCAATAATGGATGAAAACCATCTAAGGCTGATTGGGTTTATCAAAACTGAGGCGGCGTATAAGCTATATAGCGATGATGGCTATACGAAGGTTTATGATCTTGAGGAGAATGTGACTAAGATTAAGGTTAATCAGGGTGGGGAGATGGTGGTTAGAGGGAATCTTCAACTCGATTTTGCCCCGAATATTATATAATATTCGGGACATTTCCCTTCTACCGTTTTGCTTCCCTCTTTAAGATATCAATAACTTGTAATAAATCATCACAAATTCAAGTTTCTTTTCCGATAGGGTATTGTATAATTCAAACCGGAAACTGCCTCAAGATGGTAAATCAGCTTTCTTAACGGAATATAATGTCAATCAGCTTATATAATCCTGTGGCCAGGAAGCAAAGAATAATAATACTCATCATTACCCAATCCAGTTTAAATACCTGGCTTCCATAAATGATTAAATAGCCAAGTCCGGCATTAGCAGCCAGGAATTCCCCAATAATGACGCCAACAAGGCATAAGCCAATATTAACCTTCATACTGCTGACAATCGCCGAAAAGCTGCTAGGCAGTATAACTTTCATGAGGATATCTTTTTTATTGCCCCCCAGAGTTTTTATCAAAAGAATTTTATCTTCTTCGACATTGATAAAGCTGGTATAAAGATTAATGATTGTTGTAAAAATGGCAAGTGAAATAGCACATACGATAATTGTTTTAACGTTATTTCCCAACCAGACAATGAGTATAGGTGCCAGTGCTGTTTTAGGCAGGCTGTTGAGTACCACAAGGTAAGGTTCTATGACAGACGCAATACTGGAATTCCACCATAGGACGACGGCAATCAAGATACCGAGAATAAGCACAAGGAGAAAGCTTACAATCGTTTCCGCCAACGTGATACCAACATGATAAAATATACTTCCATCTCCGGTCATGGATATAAAAGTTCTAATGATTCTTGAAGGACTGCTGAAAATAAAGGAATCTATGATTTTAAACTGTGTCGTTAATTCCCAAATCCCAAAAAAGGCAATAAAAATCAGGATACGGTAAAAGGTTATCATCACTTTCTTCTTTTTGTGATAAGCGATAAATTCTTCTTGTGTTAAATTGGCATTATTCGGATACACTTAGTTCACCCCACAATAAATTAAAATATTCTCTGAATTCAGGCGCGGTTCTGGCCGCAAGAGGTGTCTTATTGTCTATAGACAAAACGATAGGAACAATATTTTTGATAGTGCCGGGCCTTTTAGAAAGGATTAAAACTCTATCACAAAAGCTGATAGCTTCTGATATATCATGAGTAACCATAATAGCGCTCTTGCCTTCTTTTTTTAAAATAGAAAATATATCGTCAGCCACGCTCAGGCGTGTTTGATAGTCCAGTGCAGAGAAAGGTTCATCTAATAATAATAATTCCGGCTGGAGAGCCAACGTCCTGATCAGTGCCGCACGCTGCCGCATACCTCCTGACAGCTGAGACGGCTTAGCCTCTTTAAAGCCAGACAAACCATAGTCAGATAACATCTGTTCAATGAGCTCCTTCTTTTCAGCGGTGAGTTGCTTATTTATTTCTAAACCTAGGGTTATGTTTTTATAAATCGTGCGCCATTCTAAAAGATGATCTTTTTGAAGCATATATCCAATAGAGGTCTGATTATTCAACCAGATTTCTCCTGCTTCGGGCGTCAGCAAGCCAAAGATTAACGACAGGATAGTAGATTTGCCGCTTCCGCTGGGGCCAATAATTCCGACAAATTCATTGGGCTTCACATCAAAGGTTATACTGTTTAGCGCCTTCGTCTCACCGGACAACGTATGATAAGAAAAATCAATTTCCGTGATTTTTAATAGCTGGTCCATAAGAGCCTCCTTTAACGTATATATAAATATAGTATGCCAGAATAAAAAAATGTCACATTTTTAGATAAATTTGTTATCTTCAATCAGTAAAGCAAATACTGCAAATTGAATCCTGAAATAAGTAGTTACTTTTTTCTTCTTGTATGTTATAATGAGGATACTTGTTCGCGATATAATCATATGAATGGAAATCATAGTATAAAAGGAGAAGTAAGATGCAAAAGTCAAATTCTAAAATAATATTAGTATGCAGTATTTTAGTTATCATTGCCATGGGAGTTGGGATTTTTATAGGTTACCTCATTGGGAAATCTTCTGACAAAGATAATTCTAATAGTTCTCAAACTGAAAATACTGCCGATATAAACAGCAGTACACCAACAGAGACAATTCCCGAAACTGAGTCAAAACTTCAGGGAGAAACACCGAGTACAGAAGAGACGCAGAGCACGCAAGAGACGGATGACACATTTGTTTTAAGTGTAGGCGACCGGAAGATTTATCTGGAGGAGATTAATTATCATCTCTATCAATTAAGAGATTATTATGTTGAAGAGTATGGAGAAGAACCTTGGGAAGTTGTGATGGAGGATGGACGTACAGTTAAGGAATATGCCAAGGAACAGCTTTTATCAGAATTAATTGAAACACAGATTCTGGTTGACAAAGCCGGAGATTATGATATTGAATTAACCGAGGAGGAAATTGCCCAGTTTGGAACGGAAGCTCAGGCATATATTGATAAGATAGGACCGGATATTATGGAAGTGTTTGGCATCACTTCGGAGGCAGTAGAGAAGGTCTATACAGATAATGAAATTAAGAACAGAGTAAAAAACGCAATTATTGATGAAATCACTACTGAATTAAGCGAAGATTCTGCAAATGCTGATTTATCTGATGCCGATTTGGAATTAAAGGCAGAAGAAGAATATCAGATACGTCTTACCAAGTGGAAGGATAGTTATACGATTGTCATTGGTGAACAGTGGGACAACATAGTTATCGGTTCGGCAGGTTAATGGAGAATACGAAGAGATTCATTAAGTATTGCTAAGGAAATTCCGATGTGGCTTTCATAAAAATTTACGTGACAGTTAAATATTTTTATACTATAATAGAAACAACGAAAAACTGTCTATTAAGCACATAAGGAGGATTTATTATGGCGAGTATATTACAGAGATTTAAAGATATTATGTCTGCGAATGTGAATGCAGCATTGGATAAAATGGAAGACCCATCAAAGATGATTGATCAATATTTGAGAAATATGGAAAGTGATTTAGGTAAGGTGAAAGCTGAGACCGCTTCTGTGATGGCAGAAGAAAGCAGAGCAAGGCGTGCCTATCAGGAATGCGAAGACGATATGAATAAGATGCAGGCCTATGCAGAGAAAGCAGTAATGGCAGGCAATGATGCAGATGCCAGAGAGTTTTTAGCAAAGAAGCAGAAGCTAAGTAATCAATTGCCAAGCTTGAAGCAGATGTATGAGTTGGCCGCAGAGAATGCGATAAAGATGCGTGAGATGCATGACAAGCTCGTGAGAGATATCGCCGGATTAAACAGCCGGAAGGATTCCATCAAAGCTAAGATATCAGTTGCCAAGACTCAGGATAAGATTAATAAGATAGGTTCCGGCATGACAGGTGTTTCTGATAATATGTCCGCCTTTGATAAGATTGAAGCCAAGGCAGACAAGATGTTAGATGAAGCCAATGCGATGGCTGAGCTGAATGCATCTTCGCAGAAGAACGATGTCAATGAGTTGATGAACAAGTACGACAAACCGGCAGACTCCTCTCTGGACGATGAACTGGCGGCATTGAAATCTAAGCTAGGACAATAATGATTCATGGGCTGTTGTGAGAAAGTATATTCACTCTCTGGCAGCCTTTGTTTATAAGGAGGGAACGTAATGGGACTATTTGGAAACCAGTTTTCCAATGTTGTAGAGTGGGAAGAGTTCAGGGATGATTTGCTCTTCTGGAAGTGGAATAATAATGAGATCAAGAAGGGCAGTAAGCTGATTATACGTCAGGGACAAGATGCCATATTCATGTTTAATGGCAAGATAGAAGGGATATTTACTGACGAAGGCAGCTTTGACATAGAGTCGGAGATTGTCCCCTTTTTATCCACCTTAAAAGGCTTTAAATTTGGCTTTAACAGTGGAATGCGGGCGGAGGTTCTTTTTATCAATACAAAAGAGATCCTTGTCAAGTGGGGGACGAAAGGCAGCATTAATATTCCGGCACCGGGATTACCGGGCGGTATGCCGATTCGTTCTTTTGGAACCTTTACTTGTAAGGTGGATGATGAAACTATCTTGATTGAAAAAATAGCCGGTATCAGACAAATGTTTTCAATTAACGATGTGAAAGAACGTGTGCTTTCTTTTCTTGACCAGTTATTAATGAAGTGGATTGCTAAAGAAGGCAAAGATATGTTTAATCTTCAAGCCAATGCCATAGACATTTCTAAAGGACTCTGTGAGGATTTGGACATGGAGATGCGTAAAATAGGTATTGCTATCACAAGCTTTGCCATATCCAGTTTCTCTTATCCGGAAGAAGTTCAGAAGATGGTCAATAAGGTTGCGTCCCATAATATGGTAGGCGATATGAATCGCTATAGTCAAGTGAGTATGGTTGATGCTATGTCTAAAGGGAATAATGGTGGGCGCAGCGTAGCTTCAGATATGGCGGGGATGCAGATGGGAATGATGATGGGTCAGCAGGTGGTTAATCAGATGAATCAACAGCAGACAGTTCAGAATCAGCCGCAGACAGAACAGATGAATCAGTCACAATCAGAACAGATGAATCAGTCACAATCAGATGGAAAGGTTCCCAACTTTTGTCCCAATTGCGGCACAAAGACCAATGGAGCCAATTTCTGCCCTCATTGTGGCAATAAATTAGTTTAGGCGGGAAAGTATGAGTATATATGATGCATTAAACCCTAACCAGCTAGAAGCAGTTCTCCACACAGAAGGACCGCTTCTTATTCTTGCAGGTGCCGGGTCTGGAAAAACAAGGGTATTAACCCATCGAATTGCATATATGATAGAAGAAAAAGGTATCAACCCATGGAATATACTGGCGATTACTTTTACGAACAAGGCTGCCGCAGAGATGCGGGAACGAGTAGATAAGATTGTTGGTTTTGGTTCTGAACACATTTGGGTCAGCACTTTCCATTCATCCTGTGTTCGTATTTTAAGGAGACATATTGATAAGTTGGGATATGATAACAACTTTACCATCTATGATGGAGATGATCAGAAGTCGGTCATTAAAGACGTATGTAAGAGATTGAATATTGATACAAAGATATATAAAGAACGTTCTATCCTTTCGGCTATTTCATCAGCCAAAGATGAGCTGACAGGACCAGATGAGCTGATGCTTCAATCTACAGGTGATTATGCCAAGAAGCGTATTGCCGAAGCCTATAAAGAATATCAAAACATTCTAAGAAGCAATAATGCCTTAGATTTTGATGATTTAATTGTAAAGACGGTGGAGTTGTTTTTACATAATCCTGATATTTTAGAGTACTATCAGGATAGGTTTAGATACATCATGGTCGATGAATATCAGGATACGAATACGGCTCAGTTTAAGTTTGTTAGTCTACTGGCATCTAAGTATAGAAACTTGTGTGTTGTCGGTGATGATGACCAGTCTATTTACAAATTCAGGGGGGCTAATATTTATAATATTCTTAATTTTGAGCATGAATATCCTGATGCAAAAGTGATTAAATTAGAAGAGAACTATCGCTCCACGAAAACAATTCTAAATGCCGCCAATGGAGTGATTCATCAGAATAGAGGCAGGAAGGATAAAACACTGTGGACCGCCAATGACCAGGGAGATAAAATCAGATTCTTGCAGTTTAATTCAGAATATGAAGAAGCGATGGGGATTGTGGAGGATATAGCAGAAAAAGTTAAGAATAAGGAAGCAGCTCATAGTGACTGTGCCATTCTATACCGTACCAATGCCCAATCCCGTGTTTTTGAAGAAAAGTTTGTGATTAAAGGGATTCCTTACAAAATAGTAGGGGGACAAAACTTTTACCAGCGTAAAGAGATTAAGGATCTGCTTTGTTATTTAAAGACCATTGATAATGCCCAGGATGATATAGCTGTCAAAAGGATTATCAATGTTCCTAAACGAGGTATTGGACTGACTTCAATGAACAAGGTAGATGCCTATGCTTTATCTCATGAGTTGAATTTTTACGATGCTTTAAAGTCGGCAAAAGATATCCCGACGCTTGGGAAAACCGCAGATAAAATTAGTGGGTTTGTCAATTTGATTCAGGTACTGCGAAGTAAGCTGGAATTTATTTCACTGCCTCAGTTAATGCAAGAGATTTTAGAGGAAACAGGTTATGTTAAAGAACTGGAAGCTGACGGCAGCGAAGAGGCTCTGGGCAGAATTGAAAACATTGATGAATTAGTCAATAAAGTAATCGCCTATGAAGATGAGAATGAAAATCCAACATTGAGTGGCTTTTTGGAGGAAGTGGCTTTGGTGGCTGATATTGACAGCTTAGATAATGCTAATGATAAAGTGGTATTAATGACGCTACATAGTGCGAAGGGTCTTGAGTTTCCTTATGTCTATATGGGTGGTATGGAGGATGGATTATTTCCCAGCTACATGACCATTATAGATGATGATGCTCAGGAGCTGGAAGAGGAGCGGAGATTGTGTTATGTGGGAATCACCAGAGCCATGAAGCAATTGACATTAAGCTGTGCCAAAAGCCGTATGATTCGTGGGATGACCCAATCGAATGCAATATCTCGGTTTATAGAAGAGATTCCGGAAGAATTAATGGAAATGAATCAAGTGATTGAAAGAAAGAAGAGAGGGGAGAAAATGATTGATACTATAAAAACCCGTAAACCCTATGAGACGAGCAGTGAAACATTGAAGTCTAATAGTGGTCCAAGCTCATTGAACCGCCGTACGGTTCATAAGAACAGCGATTTTTTTAATAAGCCCTATAGTGGAGTTGATGCAGTGACTGGGAATAATCAAAAGACGGCACTTGAATATGGTGTGGGCGATACGGTTAGACATATTAAATTTGGGATCGGTGAGGTAATCAATATTATTGATGGCGGCAAAGACTATGAGGTCACTGTAAACTTTGAGAAATTTGGAGTCAAGAAAATGTTTGCGGGATTTGCAAAATTACAATTGATTTAAAATTTTAAATTATTATAGTAATTTTAAGCTTTTAGTGGTATACTATGTATAATTATCAAGTGTAGAAAGGAAGAATAGACATGGGAAAAATTGAAGATGTATTAAGTCTTGCCAAGATAACTGATTTTATCCAAAAGAAAAAAGATGAAGACGAGAAGAAAAAAACGTGTATTATGATTGTTGCAATAGTTGCAGGGCTCGCAGTTGTTGCCGCAATCGCATATGGAGTTTATAAATGTTTAAAGAACGATGACTATGACGATTTTGAAGATTTCGAAGATGACTTTGAAGATTTTGAGGACTTCGAAGATGATTTTGAAGAGGAACTATCTTTCAAGACCGAAGATGAAACAAAATAGTGAGTTAGAATAGCATTTTCAATAGCATCATCGCTTTTGATGATGCTATTTTTCTGCCTATGGCATTGGCGCAGCCTAATGAGCAAAAGTCAAGAAAAGGGGGTGCAGATGATGAAAAAAGGTGATATTTATGAAGGTACTATCGAGAAAATAGAGTTTCCTAATAAAGGCTATGTTTATATAGAGAATGAACCTGTCATTGTCAAAAATGGAATACCTGGCCAAAAGGTCAGGTTACAGATCAATAAAAAAAGGAAGAACCGATGTGAAGGGCGATTATTATCTGTTGTTCAGTCATCGCTCCTGGAAAAAAGAAAGCCTGCCTGTCGGAATTTCCCTGCCTGCGGCGGTTGCATGTACCAGACGATGACCTATGAAGACCAGCTGGGGCTGAAGAAAAAGCAGGTTAAAGAGTTGTTGGATGCTGCCCTGATTCAAGGCGGACAAATCAATGAAAAGGGAGAGCCGGATTATATTTTTGAGGGAATTAAAGGGAGTCCTAGCGAATTTGCCTATCGAAATAAAATGGAATTTTCCTTTGGAGATGAGATTAAGGATGGACCTTTGAGTCTTGGTCTGCACAAAAAAGGCAGTACTTATGATATATTGACAGTAGATGACTGTAAAATTGTGGATAAAGATTTTACGGATATACTAAGGTCTGTCCTAAATTATTTTACTGAGTATCCTGCTGATTTTTATAAGAAGACGAAGCATATAGGGTATTTACGACATCTATTAATTAGGAGAGGACAGACGACAGGCGAGATACTTGTCAATCTTGTGACAACAAGCCAGGAGGAACATTCCCTTGACAGACTGGTACAGCGAGTGCTTAAGCTTGAACTGAATGGGAAGATTACCGGTTTTTTGCATATTATTAATGATGGTGTGGCAGATGTCGTGCGGAGTGATGAAACAAGAATATTATATGGAAGGGATTATTTTTATGAAGAAATCCTTGGATTGAGATTTAAGATAACACCGTTTTCTTTTTTTCAGACAAATACCCTAGGTGCTGAAGTTTTGTATTCCATCGTGAGAGATTATATTGGGTCAACAAAGGATATGACAATATTTGATTTATACAGCGGAACCGGAACGATTGCGCAAATATTGGCACCGATAGCGAAGAAAATTATTGGTGTCGAGATTGTGGAAGAGGCTGTCTTAGCGGCAAGGATGAATGCAAAATTGAATCGGCTTAATAACTGTGAATTTATTACCGGGGATGTTTTAAAAATAATTGATGAGATTGAGGCAAAGCCGGACTTTATTGTGCTAAATCCGCCGAGAGACGGAATACATCAGAAGGCATTGGAGAAGATCATTGGCTTTGGAGCAGATAAAATGGTGTATGTCTCCTGTAAGCCGACTAGCCTAGTGAGAGATTTGGAAATGCTGTTGGGGAAGGGATATAGAGTTGTTAGAGTTTGTCTGGTAGACCTTTTTCCACAAAGTGTCCATACGGAAAGCGTTGTTGAATTATGTCGAATTTTATAATATGTGGTTTGTAAATCACTATGATTTTGTAGAGGAAGGGGTAAAAGTTATGGAAATAATTGAAGCAAGGATAGAGCATTTTGATAAGGTATATGAACTAATATGCGAGCTTGAACAAGCTTCAATGAACAGGCAAGCGTTATATCAAGTATATACCGATAACTTGAGTAATAAAGACATATACTACTTACTCGTTGTGTGTGGTTCTGAAGTAATAGGATTTGCAAGTCTTCATATACAGAGATTGCTTCATCATGCTTCTAGTATAGGTGAATTACAAGAAATAATCATTTGTGACAGCAAACGAGGACTTGGTATTGGTAATATGCTTTTTAATCATATTAAAAAAGTTGCTGCTGAGCAAGGGTGTTCTGAACTTGAAGTGTGTTGCAGCCAGAAAAGGAAAGAAAGTCATAAATTTTATTTGAAGAATGATATGAAAAATAGTCATTACAAATTTACAATGGTAATATGATACTCTTTTTCTGTGGGCTCAATTTGGATACAAGCTGGATTTTCTGGTAGTTCTGGAAATGATTTCCCTGCCGGAAGAAATGCTGTATTAGTCACTAGAGTGAATAGGGATTTATGGCAAAAAAGAATCAATTGATGCATAAATTATTGACAACCGCCATAAAATAATGTATCATTGTATTACAAAGAGGTATTGTGATGAGTGAGAGAAAAGTATTTTGTGAAGAATGTAGAAATGATGTTGCTTTTACTATTAATGAAGAGAGAATGGATGGCACTATTAAAGGCGAAAAGTATTCTTATATTGGAAAAGAGGCACATTGTGTAGATTGCGGCTCTGAAATTTATATTGCCGAAGTAAATGACTTTAATTTGAGCATGCTATATAATGCATATCGAGATAGGAATAACATCGTATCACTTGAGGTGGTCCTAGCGATACCAGAAAAATATGCAATTGGAAAACGTCCACTTTCTCTCTTGCTTGGGTGGGGAGAACAAACATTTTCACGATATTGTGATGGAGATATACCAACGAAGCAGTATTCTGAAATTCTACAAAAGCTTTATGATGCGCCAGCCTATTATGCAGAAATCTTGGAAAACAATAAAGGAAATCTAAAAACGGTCGCCTCTTATGAGAAAAGCAAAAGAGCAGTGAATGAACTTCTTGGAAGAACTCAAAGCACAAGGGCAAAGATGGATATGACTATTGAATACCTATTAAGTAAATGTGAAGATATTACACCGTTAGCATTGCAGAAAGCATTGTATTATATCCAGGGTTTCTATTATGCTTTCTATAAAACATTTCTCTTTTCAGAGGAATGTGAGGCATGGGTTCACGGGCCGGTATATCGAGATATATATTTCAGATACCGCGATTATCGATTTGACTCAATCAAGGGTAATGATGAATTTGATGATTCAGTTTTTTCATCATCAGAAAAGGCAATCCTTGATAGTGTGATAAAGAACATCTGCTGCTACAGCGGAAAAGTTCTTGAAGAATTCACACATTCAGAAACTCCGTGGTTGTCTGCCAGAGGAGAACTTCCAGTAGTGACTGCATCAGACCAAACTATTTGGAAAGGCCAAATTGGAGATTACTTTAGTGCAGTGAAAGATAAATATAACATGATTAATCCAAATGACATTAAGAGTTATACACAGAATATGTTTGGGCAAATTTAACCACTGATTTATTCATGCCAATATTAATATTCGGTAGAAAGTCTATGGAGGGGAGAGACCGGGACCAAAGAGAAAAGCCCGCAGGAATAGCGACAAAGGTATCAACGCCGCAATTCATTCCATGTGGAACTCAGAAAATATGGGATGAGTGATACCAGAAAGAACAAAAAGAGATAGCCCTAATCATTCACTTTTGCTTCCAAATAAACAAGTGGGAAAGCAGCTTTGAGCATCCTCCAATTTTTGATGGAAAAACCGTTTTCACTAATAAAGGAAAGATATTCTTCTGGTTTCCATTTAGAGTATGTTTCAAATCCAATCATCTTTAAAATAAAGGTATTTAATTTCCATGTTGAGTTATTTATATGCCCATGTGAAAAAGTAGGTGCAATCAATATTCCGTCTGGCTTTAAGACTCTTTTGATATTCATCAATACCAATTCCGGGTCGGGCATTATGTGTAAGGCATTTGATATAATTACAGCATCAAAAGTTTGCTCCGAAAATGAGAGCGCAGAGGCATCTTCAATGGAAAAATGCACATTATCAGGTACATTTTTCCCCATTGCGGCTTCTATCATCTTAGGCGAAAAGTCAGTCGCCTCGATCGATTGGACACAATCAGCAATATTAATCGCAATTAACCCTGTGCCTGTGGCAATCTCGAGAATTCTCATTTCTTTGGTAAGCGCAACAGACATAAGTCGATACATTTCCGAATAGGCAGAACTATTAAATTTATGGATCTCAAAATCATATAACTTAGCATAGCGATTCCAGAAATTTTTGTTATCTTGTTTCGTTTTCAATCATTGTCCTCCTGAACATTATATGCATATTAAGCGCATAATACAATTACCTCGTGAAGTCTCACATGGCTAAAGCCACGTGCTGTATCAATCAACGCACTTATAGTTTGGGTGGCATAACCGTTTTTTCGATATTCTAAATAGGTAAGGACGGCTTAAATTCTATTATAATGACTTTTTCACCAAAAGCAACAGAAGTTTCTCATTTTAGCGGATAACTTTGAGACGTGCGGTACATTGTCAATGGAGTAGTCAACAATATCGTATTACAAATTATCATAGGATAATTTATGGTCTATCTTCCTAATTTAGTTTTCTATATAATATAGATATATCATCAATCATGAAAAGGAGGGGAAAGCTATGATTCCGTTTGAAGAACCGGCAATTGAAGGTCTGTTCTCAAATTATGAAGAACCTTATAAATCAACCTTATTGGAAATTAGAGAATTGATTTTTGCTACTGCTGAAAAAAATCCAGAAGTTGGTAAACTAACAGAAAGTCTAAAATGGGGGCAACCAACATACTCTACCTTAGAAACAAAAAGTGGAACGCCTATTCGTATTGATAGATTTGGAGATAGCAATGTAGCAATCTTTTTTAACTGCCATACTGTCTTAGTCGACCGTTTTAGAGAGATATTCTCTAAAGAACTTATTTTCTCTAAAAACAGAGCGATTATAATTGACCCACTTCAAAAATTACAACTTGCCCAACTCGAATTTTGCATATCGTCTGCACTTGTTTATCACAAAGAAAAAATAGGCAAATACGGATTATAAAAAGAACAGAGGGATACTATCTTAACTCTCTGTTCTTTTGCAACTATTATGATTGGCCACTAATTTGTTTCAGTTTTTCTTCAGTGATACCATCATTAGAAGGAACATTAATAAATATTTTTAAATGCTCTTTGCTTTCATCTATATAATGCAGGCTTGAAAAATCGAAAGAGAGTTCATTCAAAACTGGGTGTAGAATAATTTTGTTAAAAGGATTTTCATCTATAACTCGATGTTCTTCCCAACATTCGGTGAAAAACGGACTACGTTCTTGCATAGATTCAACAAAATGAATGAGTGCTTCATTCTCTATTTCTTTTGAAAAAGAAAGCCTAAACTGTGCAAGTAGTTCCCGTGCCTTGTCTTTCCAACTAGGAAAGAGTATTTGATAATTCTCATCTAAGAAAATTAATTCAATTAAATTGTTATATTGCAAGTCACTATTTACATCATAAACATATGACGCCATCTTATTCCAAGCTACTATATTCCAATGGCTATCCAGCACAATTGTTGGAGCTATTTCAAACGAATCCAAGATGTATTGTAAAGAGTACATGGATTCTTCTGTCATCAAATGACTGATACCTGTAGAACTATATCCTGCTAACTCTAATACATATTTAGCTTCAACATAGGTACATTTTAATGCTGTTAGTATACTTGAAAGTAGTGGATATGAAACCTGTATATCTCGCCCTTGTTCTAACCAAGTGTACCAGCTTATTCCTACGCCCGCTAATTCTGCAACTTCTTCTCGTCGTAATCCACTGGTTCTTCGTTTGCCTTTTGTTGCAATGCCAAGGGATTCTGGGGAAATTGATTCCCTTTTGTTTTTTAAAAAATTACCTAATTCTTTTTTTCGATTAAGTTTCATAAACTTGTATCTCCATATCCTGGTATTTATTATCCTATGATAATTTACGGTCTTTCTGTATAGATAAAAATATTATAATATAACAACAGATTCTATGCAAGACAGCATGAGTTCTAAGCCAATAGATAGACATAGAAAATACTTTAGAAAAGATGAGGAAAAGTAATGAAAGAATTAGAATATACAATTGAGAAAAAAGAAGCATTCAATATGATTGGATATATGGACATATTTCCTTGCACTAAGAGGAATGAAAATTATGAATGCATTATACAAAAGTGGGCGAATCTAAATGATGAGAAAATGCAAAACTTATTTCCGTTAATGAATGGTTATATTCAAGCATTTACAGGAGTTTCAAGCCAAATTGATGATAGTCATTTTCAATATACAATTGCAGTATCAACAGATGTAGTAGCAACTGAAGAATTTCATATCACGAAAATTCCAGCAATGAATTGGATTATTCTTCCTTGTGTAGGAGCTATTTCGGGAAACCAAGATGATTTATCGTTCGGTGTTAATTCAAGTGCAATGGTGCAATTAAAGAATCGGATTTTAGGTGGGTGGTTAGACGAAAAAGAATTTGTTCATGCAAATTATCCAAGAATTGAAATCTATCCTCAAGGCGATATGACTTCTAAAGACTATATCTCTGAACTTTGGATTCCGATTAAATAATATTTAACTCACAAAAAATGAAGATTACAATCATAAGCAGCCAGACGCTAAGATGCAGAGTCGATAACTTTGAAGTATAAAACTTCAAGATATCGACTCTTATTTGATAGCTTTTGTAAAACTATTCTGCGCAATCAAGCGAGAACCATCTATTAACATTACAGAATTGGAACCCAATATTCAATGTTGCTGTTCCCATCATCATCCACGGCTTCATAGCTCTTGGTAAAATCATACATGTTGTTTTCGTTGAATTGACAAGTAGATTGCGGAAACCACTCTTTATAAATATAGTCCGCAACTGGCTGCATAGAGTCCTGCGGCTTGCCGGTAAAGCTAAAAACAACATACTTGCTTGCGGGCAACTCCTTTGCTATCATTCCATCGGGTATTACAGAAAAATCTGTAACCTCCGCAGCCGCATAAAAATCAAATGAAGGTTGTTCGTCCTCGCAGACAAAATCTTTAGTATAATCGCTTAACCCAATTATACAGTTCTTTTCAGTTCGGTTAGTAATATTTTCTTTATTGGCTTGAAGCTGTACCATACATCCACCAATAACAGCAAATCCGTTTTTTGTATTCCCGGTATATCCAACCAGTAATATTTTTCCACTTTCTATTGTCTTAATGTCCATTATCATATCTCCCCTTAATTGTTTTTTTCCGTCTACTGTGAATTTGAGTTGCAAAGGATAGAAGTCCCTTTTCTTTCTCAATGCTTGTGGGCTGCAATCAAACATTGCCTTAAATGCGACTGAAAATGATTGTTGCGTTTCATATCCCGCAGACAAAGCGATTTCCATAATGGGCTTATCGGTAAAAATAAGAAATCTGGCTGCTTCGGTCAACCTACGTCTTTGCACATAGGAATGAATGGTAAATCCTACTATGCTTGTAAACATTTTGTGTAAATGATATTTTGAGTATCCCGCTTCCCGCGCTAAACTATCTAAGTCTAGCTTATCTTCCAAGTGGGCTTCAATATAGTCCACTATCCGAGTTATATTTAGTAGATTGCTGTCCATGTTTCCACCTCCCACGAACATTATAATAAAAACTTCAAATGTACTTTTCACATTTCTTGCTATTTTTCATTCTAACCATAAAAGCGATATCAGTGGGGCTCTTGCAAATTTATCAAAAAATTGAATTAACAAGACGATAGTAGAGTGCTTTTGGAATACAGGATGTTAATAGTATCAGCATTTTCGTAGATATTCCGGATATACAGATTGCCTTTTTCTTTTTCATGGCTTTTACTGATTGCGAAACTACCTGCTCAGGCTCCTCCCAACGCAAAATACCCCTGTTCTTTTGGCGATCCTTATTCATACCCATTTTTTCATGTAAATCTGTCTTTGTAAGACCGGGGCATAACGCTTGTACATATATGTTTGTATCTATCAAATCAAGGTATAAGCCTTGCGAAAATTGCCTTATATAAGCCTTTGTGCCGGAATATATAGCGTTCTTCTGCACAATCATATAGGCGGCGTCGGAGGCAACATTGATAACGGTTCCCTCGTTGCAGGAAATCATATGCGGCAACAGGGAATAAGTCAATCGAATCATACAGGTAATGTGCAATTCGTTCATTTGAAGCCAATTATCTAAATCAGCCTCATAAAATGGTTTATTCAATGCAAAACCGGCATTGTTGACCAATACGACAGTCTGTTTTCCTTTGCCTAAAGCTATCAGCTTGTCTTGAATAGACTCGTCCGATAAGTCACCTACAAAAGCGGTTGCTTCTATATCAAATTTATCCGTAAGTTCATTTACAATATCCTGTAATAATACAGCCCTTGTTCCAGTGGCAATTATGTTAAAACCCTCATGTGCAAAATGAAAGGCAAACGCTTTTCCTATCCCGCTTGTCGCACCGGTAATCAAGGCCCATTTGCCGTTAGACATTGATATCACTCCCCATGGATTTTTTCAGCAACCGTATCAAACTTACTGCCTCTGTCCTATCCAACCTATCAAGTATTTGTGATAAGTAAGAATATTCCAGCTCTAAATGCTCTTTCTGAATGACTGCGCCTTCTTTTGTTATGTGTAAGGAAAACGCCCTTTTATCTCCGCTGGTTGAAACGCGTTCAACATACCCCTTTTTAACAAGACGGTTTACTGCACTGGTTAGTGTACTTTTAGGGATATTTAGCCGCATGCAAATTTCTTTCAGTATTATGTCGGGATAATCGTGTAATAGCTGCAAAATGCTGATCTCCGTTGTTGATAATTCGCTTATATCCGAATACTTTTCATCTTCCATTTTTCTCTGGAATTGCCCCATGAGTATATGCATAATTTTGTTGAGTTCTTTTATTTCATCTGTATACATAATGCCCTCCCCGAATTGTACGAGCGTCGTATTATTATAGTACGGCACTCGGCCTAATTTGTCAAGCAGTAATATCTTCTTCTTTGCGAAGTCTGCCAATTCAGGAGGTTCTAACCGAAGTGGTCATAAGCGATGAGTAGAAGAACAAGCATAGGAAGGTGTGTACACACCTTCCGTATTTTCCCCTCCCGACCCTGTGGGACATCCGTGGAAAATTGCTTGATGGGGACACCCCATACCCCGGCAGACCGCGAAAAAGAGAGCTATGCGCTGATAATGACGCTTTTTGTGGAAATCTGCTCCAAACTATGGTAAAATTAATTATCATAGCGGACAGGGGTTTTCTAAAGTCATTGCTCATTATTCCGGCTAGATTAATCGTCTTTCCACGATAACAAAAAAGCAACTGCAACAATAATCATGAGAGTATAAAAATTAATATTAGAGGATAGAGTTTCTTGTTTTGCACAGGAGGTATGTATATGTTACGGGTTGATGAGGCCATACTTGATACGAATAAAGCTATCTGTAAAAATATTGCCATATTTGACGCCTCCGAAAGGGGACTTTTATCGCAAAATATTTTGTCTCAGCTCAGAAACTTCGTTGAGTATATTGTTCAAAAAGTACACTCAAATGGAGTTGATACCGATCCAAATAATTATGAGGATAAAAAAGAAGCATGGGAATCCATAAAAACACGAGGTAATCTGAGGTTTTTGAGCAAATTCCACGCACTCCTTCAAAAGTCTGTGTCGCATTATACCTTTGATGAAGGCGGCTCTGAACGATTAATGCTTAAGTATTACGAGCACTTACTGAAAATTAAAGTTTTTCTCAAAGCTACTTATAATTTAGAAGTTCTCAATAACATTGATGATTTCCCATTAAATCTCGACACAAATTTAATGGAGTATTACGAAAAAATAGCTGTTCGTATTATGAAGCCCAGTAGGTATGCAACGCAAAATCCTTATAATGACCGTTCTTATATACAGAAAATCAAACCGTTCTTTGTTAATCACCGTATCTATTACGAAGTCACTTTTACTGTAGCTAACGATAAAGCCAGTAAATTTGATAGAGTAATCGCATTTACAAATTTAGAGCTTTCTGATAATTATGCCGTTAAACTCTCAGTACGCAATGACTACATAAAGGTGATGGGCAAAATTATGCCCATTCAGATCATCGATAACTGGGAAGTTTCTATTCGGCCTTGCGAGATAAATAAATTTGCTGATATGTTTAGTGCTCACACCGATATTACTACGGGACACTTGGAGTATCGGGATTTAATGCAATTTTTAACAAAGACTCAAATGAGTCTTGTTGATTTAGTTACTGCTTCGGATTCATATTATGCTTGGGCAAAAGCCTCTTGCACACAGAACGCAAAAGCTACCCATATATTTGAAGCTTTAGATAAGAGTAGAGAGCTGATAAAGAATAATGCATCAGGTTGTAATGTAATAAGATATTTTCTCCACAAAATGAATAATAGAATCATGAAACTTCAGTATCGTCGTGAAACTTGTGAAAGATTATCCAATTTGCATTTGGCATGGGGCTGTATCCCTTTTGATAAAATGCCCTTTGCCACTTCGTTGATTAAGCATAACCCCCGTATCTATGACTTGTTTGAATGTATCAGTTCTTCTGGTCGCGATCACGAATTTCTTGCTCGTATTATAAAAATTAATACTGAGCAGCAAGGTGTTTTATTTACTCCTATAAGCGAATTATCTCGTTTCGAGGACATCGAAGAACTACGAAAAAAATACAATTCACTGATTTATTACAAACATAGAGATCGCATTATGGAAGTGTATAAGGATCACCTTTATATAACAGGTTATGCGGATGATACAAATGAAATAATCAAGAAACTTAAGAAACTTTCCTTAAACGGAATAAGCGGCTACACAAACTTTGTTGAATCTTGGTTGACAAAGAATACAGCCTACAAAATTGATAGTCCGGAAAAACTCAACTCACTCAAGACAATGTTTTCTGACTCTCAAGTCGCACTTATCTATGGTTCGGCAGGAACGGGAAAATCTACTTTGATCAATCACATTTCAAATTTGTATAACGATAGAGAGAAATTGTATCTGGCAAATACCAATCCGGCTGTTGATAATTTGAGACGAAGGGTAAACGCAGATAATCGTGCTTTTATGACAATTAGAAAATTCTTGTCCAATAATAATCAAAATACAGAATATGATATATTATTTATTGATGAGTGTAGTACCGTCAGCAATAAGGATATGAAAGAGATTCTGGAAAAAGCGACATACAAATTACTCGTTTTGGTCGGCGATGTTTTTCAGATTGAGTCAATCTTATTTGGCAACTGGTTCAATATCGCTCGCACCTTTATATCCACAAAATCAGTGTTTGAGTTGGTTAAACCTTATCGCAGCACAAACGAGGAACTATTAACTGTCTGGGATAGAGTTCGAAAGCTGGATGATGCGATTTTAGAGCCAATGGTAAAGAATAAATATTCTGCTGAATTGAATGAATCTATATTTGAACATTCCACAGACGACGAAATTATTCTTTGTCTGAATTATGACGGCTTATATGGTATCAATAATATTAACCGATTTCTACAAAGTAGCAATGCAAACCCCGCAATTGAATGGGGCATTAACGTGTACAAAGTCGGAGATCCTGTTTTATTCAACGAATCAGACAGATTTGCTCCGTTGATCTACAATAATATGAAAGGACGTATAACAGATATTGAACCGACCAAAGTTAAAATTCGATTTGATGTTGAGTTGGATATTGCAATT
>Ga0153983_1000048_pt1 | contig 25797 bp, 24 predicted proteins | sample TSGA067MetaG_FD_104693 | JGI IMG/M metagenome (GOLD analysis project Ga0153983, IMG submission 104693) | Attine ant fungus gardens microbial communities from Georgia, USA - TSGA067 MetaG | ecosystem: Host-associated > Fungi > Mycelium > Unclassified | place: USA: Georgia, Alexander Wildlife... | reverse complement strand
TATCGCCTAGACTCTTTCTAACAATACCTATTTTAAAACATAGTAAATACTATGTCTATTCGTTTTGCCCATTTTTCTTGTTTTTGCTTTCCTGCATAATATTTAGTTGTCAATTTTCAGGGGAATCTCATTTATTGGGATTCCGAAAAGTTATTAAGAATATCCATATTGGCAAAAAGCGGTGTTTCTTCATTTCCCTTTTCTGCACTTTCCCACGGGACCATAATTCCCCGATATCCATTTTTTTCGGCATTCTTTTTTGCCTGGTCTATTCTGTTGATACGGTATTCCAAGAGCTGTTTTGCCTTATGTGGTTCACAAAACAGAAAATATGGAAGAATAAAAACTTCCGTGTCCCAGAAGACATGACCCTTATAACCTTCCCCGGTAAGGCCCTTTGCTGCAATAGAGCTTCGGTTGTCCACAGGAATCATGGCCTGAAGATGATATTGTGCAAAGCGAAGCGCCAGCTGAATTTTATCGCTGTCTGTTTTTACCTGGATATCATGCATCTCCCAATAGTTGCGATAGCTTTCCGCACTTTTTCGATTAAGCCTCTCGTACCCTTCCGCCATCAGACTTTTAAGATGTTCCGGAATCAGCGTCATTACCTGCGTTTCCTCCTGTTTCTGAAAATCACGGCTTGTATACAGGACTGCCAGTTTTTCAAAAGCTCCTGTTACCCCAATATTCACCCGGAAACAGGTCTCTTCTTCTATATTTCTTCTCTGCATTCCAAAACTATGATGATCTATTGTACCTTGTTCTACCCTGGTTCCGCAGCAATGGTATAGCGTAACCTTACTCTGCGTCATCGTCTGATCCAAATATAAAAATCTGCGATCCAACACCCTTTTGTTTCCATCGTAAAAATTCTGCACCCCTGCATTTGTCATTCTGGCGTTAATGCCGGTAACAATCTGTACCGTATACTCTTCATCCAGGGGGCATATCTCCACTCGAATTCCATAAGCATGAATATCTGCCTTGGATACAGTACGGCGAAACACCAGTCGATAACGTTTCCCATTCGGAGACCTCCAGCACAAGCTTCGGACTAATTCTCCTGTATACATATTCAAATGCCGGGAATATTCCGATACCTCTCCTATGAAGAAGGGCATACTCTGGTTGATCGAAAAAGCTGGGAGGAATTCTATGTTCCCCGCCTGTCCTATGGCAAAGAGTATATGGATACGAAATCGCTTCAGCAATTAAAATCCCAAAACGAAACCAGGGAAAATCCTCTGGGACTTTTCTGCGGATCTATGTTTGGCCGTATCCGCAACTGGCTGGGTCTGGAGAATTTTATCTACCTGTGGTTCGACAATCCGGAGCTGTTTCGTGATATTGTAAATACCGTAGGGGATTTGCTCTTCCGTCAGACTTCTCTATATCTGGAATCCGGCGTAAAGTTTGACTATGCTCATTTATGGGAAGATATCTGTGGGAATAATGGTCCCTTAATCCAACCTCAGTTGCTCAGAGATCTGGCCGGTCCTCACTATCTAAAGATCACCCAGCTTCTGAAGGAATATGGCATTGACATCGTATCTGTAGACTGTGACGGAGCCATCGATCACATGATTCCTATCTGGCTGGAAAATGGTGTCAATACCATGTTTCCTATAGAAATAGGTTCCTGGAATGCAAGCATTGCCCCTTGGCGGAAAATTTACGGAAAGGAACTGCGAGGGGTGGGTGGCGTTGACAAACGTATCTTCGGACAGGACTATGCTGCAATTGATAAAGAAATCGAACGAATCCGCGCTCTCATCCAACTTGGCGGCTATATTCCTTGCCCTGACCACCGTATCCCACCGGATGCCAGATGGGAAAATGTACAGTATTACTGCGATAAAATGCATAAACTTATCGTTTAAGGGAAAGAAAAAGAAGAGCATAAGTGTACCGGCTCTTCTTTTTCTACAGCCAAATCTTCTATTTCCCTGCAACCGTAGCCCGTTTCCTTGCACGCAGCTCCGCTTTTCCTCTTGTCACATCGATCAAAACCGCAATAATGATAATTAAACCGATAATAATGTACTGAACGTCTGTCTGCGCTCCCAGCAGATTTAGTCCATTGCGCATAACTGCAATCAGCAGTGCTCCGATCATAGTCCCCCAAATCGTACCTTTCCCTCCTGTAAAAGAAGCACCTCCGATAATACAGGCTGCAACAGCATCGGTATCAAACGTCGTTCCGGCATTTCCATTTGCCGTCGACACACGTCCAACCAGTATAATACCTGCGATACCACACAAAAGACCAGTTAATGTATAGACGATACGCAGTACTTTTTTAGAGTCAATACCAGATAACCGTGACGCTTCCGGATTCCCGCCGACACAGTAAATCTGTCTTCCCAGCTTCGTTCTGGTAAGAAAAACATGCAGGATTATAAAAGCAATAATTACCGCAATGAAGCTGACCGGAAATTGGTTGATAGTTGCGGAGCCAAGGAATAAAACACCATCGACACCCTGATTCTTAAATCCGATCGGTGTTGCTGCAGTGATATATAACGCAAGACCCCAGGCAACAAATTTCATACCTAATGTGGATACAAAGGGATGGGGCAGATCCAGGCGGGTCAATAACGTTCCGTTGACGTAACCGACTACCATGGAAGTCAGAACAGCAGCAGCCATAAGCAGAAATGAATTTGTTACTCCGGCCTGCATCAATACGCCCATTACACAGGTAGCCAGGACACAGTTAAAACCTACCGATAAATCAATACCTGCCGTTATCAGTACCAGCAGCATACCTGCCGCGATAAAGCAGTTAATGGATGCCTGCTTGATAATGTTCATAAAATTACTGTACGTTAGAAACTTATCCGTTGCAATCGTAAGAACGATACATAAGATAATTAATGCCAGTAAAGTCCCAAGTTTTGAAATTAAACCTTTTACTTTTGATTTGCTGTTCATTGTAATTTACCTCCCCATGCCGCTTTCATAATATCATCCTGATTAAAATATTCCGAATCCCGATCCAGTTCTCCTGTAATTCTTCCTTCCCGCATTACAATTACACGGTCACTCATTCCCAGGATTTCCGGGAGTTCAGAAGAAACCATAATAACGCATTTCCCTGCTTTTACAAGCGCGTTCATAACATTATAAACTTCAATTTTGGCACCGACATCAATCCCCCGGGTAGGTTCATCAAAAATGTAAATGTCCGCATCTGAGTTTGACCATTTCCCGATAACTACCTTTTGCTGGTTCCCGCCGGAAAGCTGCCCGATTACTTCCCAAATGGAGGGGGTTTTTATCTTCAATGTGCTGACATTTTCTTCACTTTTTAAGCAGACAGGCACTATTCCATCCTAAGAATAGTGCCTGTCTGTTTATTTTTCTCAATATTCAATTGTATCCGTCAGTTCTCTCCGACCTTTCTAAATTTCAAAGCGAACGCTGCGGCCAATGCACTCATACCGATAAACAGTACATATACCGCCGCATTGTTTTGGGCATCACCGGTGGGTACACTTTCCGCACTGATAATTCTTCCATCTGCAGTCTCATTTTCGGTGGTCTCATTTTCGGAGTCATCATTTTTTACCTTCGTATTGGTAATGAGAATGCCCTCCTTCAAAGAGAATGTAAAATCCTGATAATATAAGACCCATTTACCGTTTTCCAGGCGGATTTCAAAATCAATGACAGTCCCTGCACCGGCATAACCTTCAGGTGCCTCTGCTTCCACAAACCGATAGAACCCTTCCTTTAGACTCTGAAGTTGAATTTCCCCGTTTTTATCCGAGACTACCGTGCCAAGAGAACTGTAGCTGCCCTCTGCTCCCGATTCGCTGTAGTACACATTAAACTTTGCTCCGGATAACACAATAGAGGGGTCGTCCTTGTCTACCTTCGTAAATACAACATCCGTTTCTGTTTCGTCCTCTTCCTCCGGATCCTGAGGTTCTTGAGGTTCCTCAGGGTCTTCAGTATCTTCAGGCTCCTCAGGCTCCTCAGGCTCCTCAGATTCCTCTGTTCTCTTGTTCTCTATCAGTATGCCGCCATCTGCATCTGCCTGACTTTCATTTCCATCGGCAATCAGATATACAACTAATTCATCATTCTCCAAACGTATTTCAAATTCTATAATTGTCCCGGTACCATCATATCCTTCCGGAGCTTGCGTTTCCAGTAAACGATAAAATCCTGTTTCTAATTCTTCCAGAGAGATACGGCCGTTTTCGCCTGAAATGACTGTTCCATAGCTGCTATAAGTACCATCTTCTCCCGTTTCACTAAAGTATACGTTAAATTCTGCTCCTGCCAATGTAACGGATGAATCATCTGCGTCTACCTTTAGTAAGGAAACATCTATGGTTTTCTTAGTATTTTCAATCTCTATATTCGCAGTATCATCCACTGCCGCCCCGTCGAAGTAGACAATAAGCTTATTGTCTACAGACCGAACTTCAAATGCAATGCTGCCCTCCAGTATTTCATAGCCATCCGGTGCGGCTGCTTCGACCAAACGATATTGACCTTTAACAAGTCCCTGCAATTGGATAAGACCATTCTCATCCGAGACAACAGTATTGATTCGGGAAAAAGTTCCGGATTCACCTGATTCACTGAAATACAGATCAAATTTGGCTCCGGAAAGCCCGATGCTGCTGTCATTGGCATCTACTTTTACAAATGTAACATCTGCAGGCTCGTACTGGCGGTTTTCAATATACAGGGTTTCGCTGTTCACAATTTCTGTAATATCAATATCATTAATAAATACTTTCAGTGTGCCGCTTACATCCCGGACTTCCAAATCCACAAACCGGTGCTCATTCACATACCCGTCAGGTGCTTTGATTTCCAGCAGCCGATAGTATCCGGCCACCAATTGTGGAAATACAATCCGGCCATTTGTATCGGACGCAGCGGTGCCATAAACGGTATAGGCACCATCTGTCTCAAAATCATTGGTGTCGCTGCGCAGCAATACAAACTGCGCCCCGGGAAGAACATTATTGTTTTCATCTACCTTAAGGATATCAAGTTCCGGAAATTGCTCTTTATAATTTCGCATTGTCAGTGTGATATCCTGCGTACCACTGCTTGTGATGGAAAAGATAATCTCGGCTTCATGCCCCTCATATCCGGTATTGGGATTGTTGATTTCAACAAACTTATACGTTCCTAATGATAAATTTGTTATTTGAAGTACACCATTTGCATCCGTAGTAACAGATGCAGTATGCAGCCTCCAGTCCTGGATGTTTTCATCAAACTTATAGAGACTGAATACGACACCCGCCAATGTAATTGCAGGGTCGTCACCATCCACCTTCGTCAGTGTAACGGAGCCGGTAATTGGCTCATTTTCAATTGCAATCGTATGGCTATAGACAAAGTTACCGGTACCATCATCACCAATAATGATCGGGTTCCACGCTGAGGAATCCGGCAATTCATACCCTTTTGGAGCTTTCGTCTCCTGCAGCCAATAGGTTCCCTGAGGCAGATTATCAATAGATGCCTTACCATCTGCATCCGTTACCAGGGTTGCCACCTCGACAGCAGCGTTATCTGTCTCAATCCGATAGAGTGTGAACTCAGCATCCGCCAGTGCGGCTCCGGTACCACTGTCGCTTTTTTCAATCTCAATGCCGCCTTTAATGGCATCATTTTCTGCAGTGATTTGAATGACCTTGTCATTAGTGGTTCCCTGAACAGAAAAGGGAAATGTCCCGTCACCGGAGATGGTATATCCATCCGGCGGACTTACTTCCACCAGCTTGTAGTCACCATCCGCCAAGCCATACATGACAAAATACCCCTGAGCATTTGTCGTAATACCGCCCGTGTGGAGAGTCCAATCTCCTGAAGACCCCAAACTCGGATCCCATACAAACAGGTCAAACACTGCACCGCTAAGCATTGTCCCATTTTCGGCATCGACTTTTATCAGACTCACACGGGGAGAAGTTAACTCAGCATTGAGAATTTCTAAGTTATCGTCGGAATTTAGGAAAACCTCAGTACCATCTGTCAGAAAAAATCGTGGAGCGTTCAACCCACCGCTGCCATCCGATGTGATTTCGATTCGTATTACAAAATATTCCACTACCAGATCATATCCGTCAGGGGGAATGAATTCCATTAAGTAATAGGTACCCTCTTTCAGTCCGGTGAGAGTGGCCTTTCCATTGACATCTGTGGTAATATCTGAACTAATTAGCGTGATATCTCCGTCTTCCAGCCGGTAAAGGGCAAACCTGGCTCCCTCAAGGACATCTGAAGTAGCCTGATCTATTTTTTTGATATCTATATCAATCGCAGGTTCAGGTGTTTTTGTATTCTCCACCGTAATTTCCACAGCAGCATCAACACCGTTATCAGCATCTATCGTAAATTCGTGATACAAATCATTGCCCGTAGGCAGGTCATATCCTGTCGGCGGAGACAGCTCGACAAAACGGTACCGCCCTTCCGGCAAATCCTCCACCGTGATACGTCCGGATATATCTGTTGTAAGGGAATCGGTTTCGGTAGAATAGCTTTCCCAGGAACCGGCAGAATCATTCCAAACTTCCAGCCGAAATTCGGCACCCTCCAGATAAAGACCGTTGTCATCGGCATCCACTTTATAAAGAATCACGCTGCCTAATATATTGTTATTTGTAAAGTCGAAAATTCCGCCGTTCATCCGAAAAGCATGGAGCTCGTGACCATTTTCCATAATGAAAGAATCAGCCATCAGCATGCCGTTAATGGAACCGCCATGTCCTTCCACTAAAGCATCCGGGGCAAGAACTGAGCCAACAACACCGCTGGCATAGATTTGTACAGATTCGGCTTCCGGGAAATTCCAGATGACCTTTTCGGCATATTTGGCTAAAACTGCATTTTCCTCCGGCAGCCAGTATTCCGGTGCGGAGGTATTGATCTGGACACCATCAACAGCCAGAGACCCGCCGGTAAAATCCACACTGGTAGCATTGGGGAAATTAAAGATAATTAAGTCATAATCGCCGAAGGCACTGGTGATTTGCGGTGAATTGACAGATACATGCCCGGAATCCGTGATGTTGATGACGAGTACATTGTCGGCCGAAATCCCGGTCGTGGATTCGTGGGTATTTAAGTTGTCCGGAATGAAGTCAGTCAGGTTGTTTTTAAACTGACTGGGAGCCTCCCAGCCGGTAAAATCAGCGACTGTAATTTCTGCATTGGGACTTTGCTGGGCATTGGCCAGCACATCTACGGTTGCCGTAACCGTATCATAGGCACCGCTAAAGAAATCGTCCACAATCTGACTCGCTGCGAATTTCGTTGTACCGGTAATTTGATTGGTCTGGTTTTGATATTCGCTCTGCAGATTTTCATTCATGACAAGGGGTCCGCCAAACACCTGGATGTTATTCTTTGTATTATTTCCGACTTCAGTAAGCCCGTTTAGCAGCATGGATGGATAACCATTGGGATTGTCATAGCTTCCGATGGCAACTTGTGAATAATCAGGCGCTGCTGCTGCCCCGACATCAAACTGACCGCTGGTGCCGATCTGGGATTCTCCGCCAACTGCCAGTGCCCCCTCAATATCAGCTCCATAGGATTCAAAATAGTCAAAAATAATACCGTTATAATGAGTATAGTCTCCCAGCGCAGTCGGATCTGTTATATCTGCCGCATATACTTCTGTTATATCCGTTATCTGGTAAACAATGACAAGCAGCAGGGTCATTGTCATGATAAGTCTTTTTTTCACTATATCTTCCTCCTGAAAAGTACATAAAATTTGTCTATTACTGTTAGCAGAAAACTTATAAATACCTGCTGATAATTTCATTTCATTGATTTTTTATAATAATACTTATTTAGTATAATTTTAACAGTTTATTTCGTTGTATGCAATTATATTTTCCTAAAATGCGTTTTCACCAGACCACTGATGATCGGCGGTACGGTCAGTAGAACCATCATTTACGATAATGAATGGTGAAAAAGAATGAAGGAACCTTCAAAATAGAATTGTTTCGGTCACTCCCAAGTAAGAGTGACCGCCAACATGATAAACACTGTAGAACAGGTCTTTCGCTTATTGCAAGGATCAAAAAAGAAAGGGGGCATTGATTCATGACTGATAAATCTCATGAGCAATGCGCCCTCTCTTATTCTCTAAGCTTTTCTCACTTCATAGTTTGAATTCGAATTTTCTTTATTTCCACAAAATTTGCTCCTTATAATTTTGGGCAAATGGCCCTGGTTTTGGTGCCATCTCATGAATGGCTCCAAAATAATCCTGATTAAAAAGAATTGCCGTTCCATCAGGATTTTCAAATTTCTGTTCTGGCTCAAATGCTTCTCCTAAAATTTCTGTGTTGATACATCGAGTCTCCAGATTAGGCAGATACTCATAAAGATTGGTATGCAACCTATAAGCACCGTCTTCTTCTACTAATTCCAGATTAATTTTATGTTCCTGATCTCTCCAATAAGCAACCTCCTTATTACAGGGCTTTGCACCGTTAAAATATATGTTTCCGCCCGTGTAAATAGGCAAATGTTCATAATAAATGTCCCTCTTTTCCAAATCACAAGCGCTCTCCGGAGTAAACTTTTCTATATATTCTGCCCAGGTTGGATAATCGTCATAGGGCACCATTCCGCAAACAAATTGGTATTTTGTAACACCATCGGCCTTTTCTCTCCCTACAAAATCCTCCAGATCCTGTCGGATTTCCTGCTGTACGAATATATTATTGTAGAATCTTGCATCTCCATGGAGAATAGTCATAAAACCTGCCACCTCTGTTCGATGAGGTATCAGATACTGCATACAGACGCTCACAAGCAGACGGGTCATTGGCATAGTCAGTCCGCACTCGTTTTTTTTAGCGACAATTGGATCATGACCGTGAAAAAGTGTGCCATCATAACAAACAGCATATGCCTTTCCCAGGCACAGTAGGTCTGTGTTTCATAATCCGCCATACCCAGGTGGCTTTTACACTTAAAACATTGTTCAATTGGCCACCGCATGACACAAGCCCAGTCCAGCTCGCAACGGTCTATATCCGCTGGTGCGTTTAATACAAAATATTTGATGGATCCGTCTTCATGTTTTCGAATATAAAGCCATATTTCCTTATCCGACACTGTCAGTCTGGTCCTCTGTGATTTGCCGCTGAAACTGTTCTTATAGGATACACAGCGGACACACTTTGTATCCGCATAAATGGGACCTTTTGCACTGTCGGCCAGAAACACCCTTTCCCATGGGAGCGAATCATCATTGGCTAGTTCTTCCACATACACAGGTGGGAAAGATGGATGGAATCTTCTCTTTCCTCCCTGTCCCGCCCGTTTTGAAGGAATCATCTCCGGCATGGAACGGAAAATCTTTTCGTTTTTTCGGATGCCGGCAAAATAGTATACCGTGTCCGGCAGGCTTTCCAGAAATCCATGGTCGCTTCCAAAAGAAGCATCGCACCCCACCCATTTTGCTCCAATGGCATTGGAGGGGAGTGCTCTGTCCAGCAGTTCGATTGCGATTTCGTTCTTGGTCTTAAATGGGAGGTCTCCGGGGATTTTCGCCCTGGAGTATCTGCTTTCATACTCAGGAGTGTACCACTTCTTCGGGAGATACAGCTGACAGTCATACAATGCATGTCCTTCCTGGTTCGCATAGGAGAGAAATACACCCGCCTGACAGTTTTCTCTTTTCCCGAGACGCCCAGGCAGTTTTCCACCAGGGATTGGTATTGTTTCAAGAAATCTCCGGTATTGAACGTGGAGTTGGAAAAGAAAGCCTGGAATCCCCTGACCGCTCCCGGTCCTTTCAGGCTCAGTGCAATCGGTTCAATGGATTTTCGTTCTAAGCTGCTTAAAAGACCTGCCATGAATAATTCAACATACTGCTTATGCGTTACATTGATATATTCTGACTCAAATAGTCCGAGATACCTGTCAAGCAACGCTTTTATTTTGGCATCGGTAAATTCTCTTTCCAGCACTGCTTTTACTATAGTTTCATCTGTTTGATAATTTACTGTTAGCATAAAACATCACCCCCTATTGTCAGGATAACATATAAGGTAATATATGCTAGCATATTAATATGGTTAAATAAATTATAATTCAGCAATTTTCACTTATAAGACAAAGTCCTTTTTAGCCCTGGCAAAATTATTTGGTCCGCCATAAACTCGAATCTCATTATATGTGCTTCATGACTTCCTCCTATTTGTCCACTCACCCAAATGCTTCTTCCCCCCTTAAAATTAAATTCTATATATGCATCGCTCTCGCAGTCTGCAATAAATATTCCACCTGATAACTTTGTATACATTTCATCTATCTGTTTCATATAACTATTTATAGTTTCAATGGAACAACAAAAATTAGATTTACCGCTAAAGTCACCCGATCTGACTGATATATGATATGTTGCATATCCTCCTATGGTATACAAATGTTCAATTGATATTTCACTACTGTCAGTATCATATATTATTATATCATTCATAGCATTTATTTCTCCTTACTTAAATTTAAAATCATCAAATGCACCTGTAATTTTGTTATAAACGAAATGAATATCTTTCCCATTAACAATATTGCTCATTTTTACCCATCCTTCTGACGCTTTCCATTTAGGATCATTCAATATAATTGGTTTAGAGGTTTGACTTAAATCTACAGCACCCTCTAATGGATTTGCTTTCACCTGATGCATAGCCATTTGTTCATCTAAAGTATTTGGTATAATTCTACCTGTACTCCCGTGTCCTGCTATCTCAACAGGGTTTCCTACTCCTGACGAAGCTCCACCAGCCCCCTGTCCCGGCTTCGCAGTACAGTCATTATGAGCAAAGCATTTATAGCGACAGTCAGTTTTTCCAGGACAACTTGGCAAAGACAGAACCACAAAAGGAAAAAGTTGTGCCTGTTACGGATGGTGGTTATGGCGGCAGGGATAATACAAAGCTTGCAAGTGAAAAGAATGTCAAGCTCATAACAACGGCTCTGATTGGCAAAGAAGCCCCGGATGTTCTTGCGGATTTTGAGTTCAACGAAAGCGGAACAAAACTTTTAAAATGTGCAGCTGGACATGCCCCTAGAAGCTGTAATTACACGAAGAGCACGAAACAGTGCCACGTTTCATTTGATGCAGAGCATTGTCGGAGCTGTCCTTACAAAGAGCAGTGTACTCCCGGATTTGGAAAAACGGTTGCCAAGTTTATTACATCACAAAATGCATCAAACAAAGCAAAAAGTCAGCGTTTTATGCAAAGTGAAGAATTCAAGAATTATGCGAAAATCCGAAATGGGGTAGAGGCAGTTCCTGCAAATATCCGCCGCAATTACCATCTGGAAAAAATGCCGCGCGGGAAGCAACGAGGAAGTTTGCGGATGGGACTTCGGATGCAGATAACTTCATGAACATCTCTGACATAGAGTTGCTTTGGAGTGACTTGCAAAACAAGACCAATAATATATATTCAGATATGATCCGTAAACTGATGAGCGAGGTCGATGAAAGCGCATTAATAAGTAAAAAAAAGTGCGTACCGTGCCCAGGGAATAAAGCTGAAAACCCAACAGAAATGCACCATCACCGTGACCACGATTCTTGGACAGATGACGTTTTCAAGGTATTCCCTGATCCCGCGCAATCCCCAGAGCAAGGAGCTTTTGTACAAACTACATGGCATAAAAAGCATATTTCCCATGGATTCGATTCCTATCTTGGCCTTTCCGGCCTGCACCAAAATATGAGAAATTGACATCTCACCATACTTATGCTATATTATTTTAGTAGTTTTTCCCACCGCAGTCAATATGGTCGGTGGATCTTAAATCTCTGATTTTGAAAAGTGGTGGACGAGCCTCTTTCCATTGCAGCAGAATTTGTATACTTTCTAACAGGATATTTTAAAATATCTTTTAGTTGTATGCAAAATGCGGCTTGGGAAAGGCTTTTTTATTTTAATTTAATTCATAGGAGGAATGGAAAATGAAAAAGTTTATGATACTATTGTTGGCACTTGCTATGAGCACCTTTATTTTTACCGGTTGTGGGGATTCAAACAGGAATACCTCCCAGACAGAGGACTCTGCTTCTGATGAAACTGCGGATGCTGCAGAGGAAGAGCCCGCTGCAGATGCGGAATCCGAAGAATCGGAAGCCGCAGAGGAAGAATCCGCCGCTGTCGATCTGAGCATCCTTTACGAAGAGGATGACAGTATGATTAATAATTACTCGCTGCTTGCCGTCAATCCGGATGCACCTTTTGTCGATGCCAATGGCGAATCTGTATCCGATGTCGCTATCAACACGGCTGGCGCAAAAGCACTGACTGACTGGATGTTAAGTGAAGAAGCCAAGACGGCTGCTGCAGATTTCGGTTTTGAAGAATACGGCGAGCACCTGTTTTACGTAATAGAAGATGGTCCGTCATCGGAAGCCGAAATTCCCGTTGCTACAGATGAAACAAAGAACATCCGCATGTCAACCACAACTTCTGTAAATGACTCCGGACTGCTTACTTATTTAATCCCAATGTTCGAAGAAGCTTACGGATATACGGTAGAAATTTTCTCAGCCGGTACCGGTAAGGCTATTGCAAATGCCGAATTTGGAAATGCAGACCTGATTATGGTTCATTCTGAAAGCCAGGAAAAGGAATTTGTGGATGCAGGCTTTAGCATGGTTTTAGATGGCTATGAATCAGAACGTCTGACTTTCCTTTATAACTACTTTGTGCTTTGCGGTCCCAGCTCTGACCCGGCCGAGGTCGCCTCGGCTCCCTCTGTTCTTGATGCATTCAAACTGATTGCAGACGGTAAATATCCATTTGTTTCCAGAGGAGACGAATCGGGTACCCATACCATGGAAGTTTCCTTATGGCCGGAAGATCTCGGAATTACTACTGACGCTGCAAGTGTGGAAGACTATACCGATTGGTATGTATTCTCCAATGCCGGTATGGGCACCTGCCTGACCATGGCTGAAGAAAAAGGAGCTTATATCCTGTCTGATAAAGCAACCTTCTTAACCTTTAAAGAAAACAACGGTGTTATGGAATAAAAACATATGAGAACTGCATTTTTTCAGGCAATTGAACTCGTTTTTTCCGGAAACAGACAATTAATAAATATCATCCAGGTCACTATGCGGATGAGTCTTTCCAGTTCCCTGGTGGCACTCCTTTTGGGAGTGCCTTTGGGGGCTTTGCTGGGAACTATCTCCTGGAAAGGGAAAGGCATTCTGGTGATCATAAACCGCACTCTTATGGGGCTTCCCCCGGTCGTGTGCGGTCTGATCTGCTATCTGCTGTTTTCCGGTGTCGGTCCTTTAAGACACTTGGGACTTCTTTTTACCGTCGAAGGTATGATCATTGCCCAGGTTATCTTGCTGACACCGCTTATTATCGGCAATATGGAATCCCATGTCTCCGATATTTCACCTGCTATCCGCGAGACAGCAAAGGGGCTGCGCCTTTCTACCGCTAAAACCGTCCTGCTTTTGATGAATGAAAGTCAATATCAGATTTTTGCTTCTTATCTTTTAGGATTAGGCCGGTCTCTTGCCGAGGTAGGAGCGGTATCCATGGTCGGCGGTGCCATTGCTTTTAAAACAAATGTAATGTCAACCGCCATTATGAATTACACCAATATGGGGAACTTTACTATAGCTCTGGCTCTGGGCATAATTCTACTTGTTATTGCCCTTGTTCTGAATATTATTACAGCCTTGATACAATGGAGATTACGCCGATGAAAACCTGTTCTTTCACAAAAACCTATGGCAGCCACACCGTATTACAGGCACCGGCAATGGAATTATCTCCCGGTCGGATTTATGCAGTTATCGGAGCAAATGGTTCCGGAAAATCAACTCTTGTTAAAATATTAAGCGGACTGCTTGCTTCAGATGAAAAGCAGGCACCCTTTAAGGAAAAACCGCTTTGCATCGGTCATTTACCTCAAAAGCCCTATGCATTTCGGCTGAATACGCTCAATAACGTGCTGCTTGGAGCCGCTAAAATGGATACCGCGGCTGCAAAAGAAAAAGCCCTTGACCTGCTGACGAAATTGGGAATAGAAACCCTTGCATCAAAGTCCGCCCAGCGTTTATCCGGAGGAGAAACTGCCCGGATGGCACTTGCCCGAAGTATGATGCAGGATTATGATTTGTTTATTCTGGATGAACCGACAGCCTCTCTGGATGTCCAATCCACCATATTGGCGGAAAATCAGATTTTAAGCTACCGAAAAGAAACCGGTGCTGCTATCCTATTGATTACCCATAGCTTAAAACAAGCCAGACGCCTTGCCGATGAAGTCTGGTATCTTCAAAATGGGCAGATTATAGAAACCGGCACTTCCGAGCAGGTTTTGTATTCCCCGGCAGATGCAAGAACCCGTCAATTTCTGGAATTCTACAGTCTATAATAAAATTATCTCATCATTGGGTTTGACAACCCCCGGCTCCAGGATTTTAACAAAGATACCTTCCCGCGGCATTACACAGTCTCCTGCCGCTTTTCGAATCGCACAATCATTGTGGCATTCCTTCCCAATCTGTGTTACTTCCGCTAATGCCGAACCGATTTTCAGTTTTGTTCCAACCGGAAGTTCATATAAGCAAATGCCTTCTGTTAAAATATTTTCTGCAAACGCACCATGCTCTAATGGAAAAGAGATCGTTTTCTGCAGCTTTTCCACACTTTCTATTCCAAGCAGACTTACCTGACGGTGCCAGTCTCCGGCATGAGCATCACCTGAAATCCCCCAATCTATTTTCAGTTCTATTTCGGGAACTTCGTGTTTCTGGATTCCTTTTTGTTCACTGATACACACTGCTATAACCTTAGCCATATTTCTCTCATCCTCCTATTGCATTCATATCCCGGCTTGATTCTGACCGGTTTTTATGAGACAATTCCCCATGCCGGGCAGGCTTATAAAAAATTGCCTCCTGGATTACCTCTTTGAGTTCCTTCCCATGCAGTCCCCGCACCGGTATTTCTTCTTTTGAGTGCAGACAAGGCTTAAGATGGCCATCTGCTGTCAAACGAATGCGGTTGCAATCATTACAAAAATGGCTGCTTAACGGTGAAATCAATCCAACCCGCCCTTTTGCTCCCGGGAGCTGATACAACTTTGCTACTCCTTGTGGGCTTTTCACCGGTTCCAACTCCGGCACAGTCTTTAGTACCAAATTATTTGATACATATGCCTCTTTTCCAAAGGGCACCGTATGCCCAATCGGCATCAGCTCGATAAAGCGCAGCTCAACATCATATTTTCCGGTCAGCGCCACCAGAGACGAAATTTCTTCGTCATTAAATCCCCCGATTAAAACGGTATTGATTTTAATTCGATCCATCCCACATTCTGCCGCTTTTCGAATTCCCTGAAGCGCTGCCTCCAGATTGCCGCCCCGGGTAATATAAGCGAATTTTTTCGGGTCTAATGTATCCAGGCTGATATTCACCCGCTTTAAACCTGCTGCTTTTAGTTCCTTTGCCAGCGGTGCCAAAAGTGCGGCATTTGTCGTCATCGCCAGATCTTCCACTCCCCGAAGTGTTGACAACTCCCGGATCAGTCCGGTAACGCCTTTTCGCACTAACGGCTCTCCTCCTGTTATCCGTATTTTCCGAACTCCAAGCTCTACCGCCGTTTTCGCAATTTCAAAAATATCTTCCAGTGACAGAATTTCCGTATGGCTTAATTTCCTGACCCCCTCTTCCGGCATACAATACATACAGCGATAATTGCATAAATCGGTTACGGAGATCCTGAGATAATCTATCTCACGTTCAAATTGATCTTTCATATGCACATCCTTCTCTTTGTATTATCTATAGCTCTCTTATCCGTCCTGGCTGACCGATTTCATAGCCCCCCAATTCCTCAAGCTTACTTTTGAAAGCTTCGCTTTGCAGGATCAGAAGGATTTTCTGTACCATCGGTGTTTCCCAGGCAAAATCGGGGATCAGTAAATCATATTGTTCAATGCAGATCGGCAGAAAATCCAGATCATACAGCTTCGCTGCCGAATAAATCCCCAGTCCTGCATCCGCCGTCCCGGCGGCTATCTGTGTCGCCACGGAGGTGTGCGTAAATTCTTCTCTTTCATATCCATAAATATTCTCCGGATGGATGTTTTCTTTCTCTAAAAGATAATCCAACAGGATTCTTGTACCGGATCCCTTTTGCCGGTTTACATACCGCAGTCCTTCCCCTATCAGATCTCTCACCGAAGCAATTCCCCTGGGATTGCCCTTTGCCAGCATCAGTCCCTGACTTCTGCCTACACATTCAATCAGAGAAGCGCCGCCATTTGGGAAATATTTTTTAATAAAAGAAGTATTGTAGCTGCCCTCTTTTTCATCCAGCAGATGAATCCCGGCCATATGTGTCTCTCCCCGCCGTACCGCCATGATCCCTCCCATAGAACCCACATGGGAAGAGCTCATATACAGCTTTGAATCTGAGAGATGCAGGAAGTTAGCCACTTCATCCAGAAGCGGATCATGGCTTCCGATTACTACGAGTGTTCGCTCCAGTTCCTGCAGCGGCCGCAGGAGTTTTACGGATACTTCCGTTCCGGCCTCATAACCCTCGGTACCTTGGGGGATTTCCAGAATCCCATCGGCCTTCATAAAGGAAGATACTACTCCACTTCCCCGGTTTAAGGGAGATGCGATCAGCTTATCCGCAACTTTCCCCATCCGAACCCGGATAAATTCCTGATATTTCAATCCCGAAACAATGGATCGGGAAAGTACCGCATCTGCAGAGTCCTTCTGCTCCTGTTTTTCGCCCAGACAATAGGCTATCAATGGTTTTAAAATCTGCTCAATTACGATAATTCCGGATACCGGATAGCCCGGCACCCCCAAAATCGGTTTCTCTTCCTTATAACCCAGAATCGCCGGTTTTCCCGGTTTTATGGCGATTCCATGATATAGAACACCGCCTAGCTTTTCAATCACTGAAGCACTGTAGTCTTCTCTTCCTGCCGAAGAACCGGCATTTAGGATGACCATATCACATTCTGACGCTGCCTTTTCCACACTTTTATAAATCTCTTCAAAATCATCCTTTACAATTGAGTACGTCACCGATTCTGCTCCCCACTTTTTCAGCATAGCTGAAAAAATAGAGGAATTAAATTCCATAATATCACCAGACTTTGGATCTGCGGTCGGTAAGATAATTTCATTGCCGGTTGGGACAATCCCTATTACCGGTTTTTTCAGTACCGGGATTTCCAATACCCCGGCAGCCAGCATAGCACCGATTGCCGCCGGTGTAATCGGCATATGCGCCGCTAAAATCATTTCTCCCGCACAGATATCCTCGCCTATCTGGCGAATATGCTGCCAGGGGGCGGCAGCGGCAAATAATTTGACCGATTCATCTTCCATCTTCACAATATCTTCTATCATAATGACGGCGTCACAGTCATCCGGCAATGGATCTCCTGTATCTATTACCGTGTATTCCTCCGGTTTTAGTACAACCGGAGTCGTCTCACTGGCTCCAAAGGTCAGTCCGGCTTTTACCGCAATCCCATCCATTGCACTGGCATTGTAATGCGGTGCACTGATTGCGGCATAAATACCTTCCGCCGTTATCCTGTCACAGGATTCCTGTACCGGAACAGACTCTCTTTTGGGTCGCATTCCATTTCTTTTTAAAAGCTTAAGATATTCTTTTTGTGCCTGTGCAAGAGGCACATTTGTTAAGTACTGAAAAGCCATCGGTTCACTCCTTATCTCTCATATAATGTCACAAGAATAGTCTCTCCTGCTGCCACTCCTTCACAATCTCTCGGAATACAAAAATAACCGTCCGATCCGGCCAGTGCCGTAATCAATCCTGATTTCCCCCGGATGGGATGTGCCAATACTTCTTCACCGTTTTGTTCCAGATGCACTCCGGTGTACTGTGCCCTGCCATGATTCGCTCCGACTGTCTCCGTAAGCTTTGCCCTCACCTGGTAGTCCTCATACCTGATTCCCTGTAATCTTGCCAGCAGCGGACGTACAAACAGGTGAGTGACAAAAAAAGCGGCAGCCGGATGTCCCGGAAGTCCGATCACAGCCTTTCCTCCTATTTTTCCGAATATCGTCGGTTTGCCCGGTTTTATCGCAATGCCGTGAAATAAAATCTCGCCAAGTGAAGCAATCACCCGGCTGGCCGCATCCTTCGTCCCTACTGAGCTGCCGCCGGAAAGAAGCACCAGATCACAGGCGGCTGCCGCCGTTTTCACTGTCTCTAAAAGAAGTGATTCTTCATCCGGTACAATGCCAAAATCCCGGGCAGAGACACCATAGCCCTCTGCCGCTGCCCGCAGCAAGGCAGAATTCACATTTCGTACTTGTCCCTGACCCGGTACTTCTTCGACCGGAACAAGTTCATCGCCTGTAGAAATAATCCCAACCGTTAATTTCCCGGATACCTTTACATCTGCATATCCCATGGCTGCCAGTGTCCCGATATCCTGAGCCTTTAATTTCCTGCCGGCCTCCAGCACCAATTTCCCAGGGTACACGTCATCTCCTTTAAAAATCATATTTCCCGCCGGTGCTATCGGCTTTAAGATACCGATCGTCCCATCGCCATACTCCTCCGTATACTCAATCATGACAACAGCATCCGCTCCTTGGGGAATCTCACCCCCGGTTGGCACTGCCGCACAGCTTCCGGCGGTCAGCTGCATAGTTGCCGCCGCTCCCATAAGGACTTCCCCTTCCAGCTTTAAAATAGCGGGAATACTGTCAGAACACCCAAAGGTATCTGCGGCTTTCACAGCATATCCATCTACGGTGGAACGGTGAAATGCCGGCACATAGTCCCTGGCTTCTATATCTTCAGCTAAAATTCTCCCTCTGGCTGAAACAAGCGGTACAATTTCTGCCGGTGTTTCAACCCTCTGAAATTCAGTTTCAATAATTTCAAATACCTCTTTTGGTGTTTTTACTGCCAGCATCCTCTATACCTCCGCTAAAATTTTCCCCATATCCGAATAATCATTTCCGGAAACAGACGCAATTTCACTCTGAAATTCTACAGAGCGCAATACTTCCAGCATTTTCTGCACTTCAAAGGTATCAAATGTCTCTTTTTTTACAATTAAATCATTCCGTTCTCTTTGAAGCGGCACAAATTCAATCCCATCTACCTGACGTGTAACACGTTCTGTTCCTAATCCTACATCCGCTTCTCCTTTGGATATAACGGAGGCCAGCGTAAGATGAGAACTCATTTCATTATAATAACCGTTGATTTGGCTTGCCGGTATATTCCGTTTCCGCAGATGTTCATCTAAAAGGATTCGGGAACCGGAACCTTTTCTGCGGTTAATGATTGTCACATCCTCCCGGGACAGGTCTTCCCAGCTTTTTATTCCTTTGGGATTTCCCTTTGCTACATAAAATCCCTGCATCCGGTATGTCATATTAATAATAACTGCCGGTGTTCCGGGTATTAGTCTGCGAACATAGGGTACATTATATTCATCATGATCCCCATCCCAAAGATGACAGGTTGCAACCTGCACATTATCCTGATAAAGCGAAAGCAGGCTTTCAAAGCTTCCCACATAAGCACGTACTGCCTGAATCCCATAGCGGCGCAGGTAATTTGACAAAATATCCAGTACCACATCCTGTCCCGACAAAATGAAATAATTATCCTGTACCTTCTCGCCATAAAGCAGGCTGCTGCTCACTTTTACCTGTCTGATCTGGGGCATATTATACGTATGCCGGGAACGGGCAATATAAGCATCTACATCCTCCTGTGTAAATCGGACCTTTCGTCCGATCTTATAGGAATTGATTTCGCCCCGCCGTATTAATCCATAAATAGTATTCTTGCTGACATGAAGAATATCCGCAACTTCCTGTGTGGAAAGGGATTTGTTCTGACTCATATAGTTTCTCCTGTTTTTTGTTCCTGCCCTAAGTTCGTTCATTTCGTTTTATTATACATCATTTCGCACATTGTTTACAATACTAATGTGATTTTACCGGCTTTTTTATTGCTTTTCATACCGTTTCGTCATATGATTTATTTATAAGTAAACCTGTTTATACAAAACGCAGCATTCACAATAAAGAAAGGAGTACATATTTATGAGCGGATATTATTATGAAAAAATCGCCCGTATTAATCTGACCACCGGTACGGTTACTGTCGAAAAACTGGATATTGACCTTGCCCAAAAATTCATTGGAGGCCGTGGTCTCGGAACGAAAATTCTGTATGATGAAGGGGTAGCTGCTGTCGATCCTTTATCACCGGAAAATAAGCTGGTATATATTACCGGCCCATTGACGGGGGCTCCCGTTGTATCTTCCGGCAGATATATGGTCTGTACCAAATCTCCGCTGACAAACATGATCGCCTGTTCAAATTCCGGCGGAGTCTGGGGTGCCAAATTAAAATTCTGCGGCTGGGATGCTCTCATTGTAGAAGGAGAAGCTCCCAAATGGACATATCTCAACATTGCAGATGACAAGATCGAACTTTTGAATGCGGAAAAATATGTCGGTATGTTGTCCGCACAAGTAGACGAAGAATTAAAATCCGTATATGGAACGAACGCCTCTGTCCTGAATATCGGACCGGCCGGAGAAGAAAAAGCCCTTCTTGCTGCTATTATGAACGATAAGGACCGTGCTGCGGGGCGCTCCGGTGTAGGTGCTGTCATGGGCAGTAAAAAGTTAAAAGCAATTGTTGTTACTCCCTCAAAATCCAGTGTGGATAATATCCATGATGCCGACGCCTTAAAAAAAGTCAACAAAAACTGCCTGGGACTTTTAAAAGCCAACGGAGTAACCGGCGAAGGCTTAAAAGCTTATGGTACTGCTGTTCTCGTAAACATTGTCAACAATATCGGTTCCTTCCCAACCAAAAACTGGCAGGAATCCTATTATGACAAAGCAGATGATATTTCCGGAGAAACTCTGGCAGATAAATTTCTTGTCAAAAACGGAGCCTGCTATCGTTGTCCGATCGCCTGTGCCCGGATCGTAACCGTAAACGGTAAGGTAGTCGGCGGACCGGAATATGAACCATTGTGGGCTTATGGCGCAAACTGTGGGCTAAATGACCTGACAGCTATTAATGAAGCAAATATGTGGTGTAACGAATACGGACTGGATGCCATCTCTACTCCATGTACCATTGCCGCCGCTATGGAGCTTTATCAAAAAGGCTATATCAAAGAGGACGAATGTGACGGTGTCCCGCTTGTATGGGGCTCTTCTGAGGCGATTATCGAATGGACGAAACGAATGGGCAAGCCGGAATCACCACTGGCTCGTCTGATGAGCTCCGGCTCCGCCCGTCTCTGTGAACATTATGGGCATCCGGAAATATCGATGACCGTTAAAAAGCAGGAAATGCCGGCATATGATGCCCGGGGCATTCAGGGTATTGGCATCACATATGCTACCTCCAACCGTGGCGGCTGCCATGTCCGCGGCTATATGATAAGTCCGGAAGTACTTGGCCTTCCACAGCAGCTTGACCGGATTGCAACTGATGATAAAGCTGTATGGGCTAAAACTTTCCAGGATCTCACTGCAGTGATTGACTCCATGGGACTTTGCCTGTTCACCTCCTTTGCTATGGGTGCTCCCGAATATGCTGACCTTATGAATGCTGCTGCCGGTACAAACTATACCCCGGATGAATTACTAATGGCAGGAGAACGTATCTATAATATTGAAAGAATGTTCAATAAAGCTGCCGGCATGAAGCCGGAAGATGACCGGCTGCCGAAACGTCTGACAAAGGAACCGATCAAAAACGGGCCATCTCAGGGGCAGCTTTCGAAGATCGATATCACCCTGCCGCAGTACTACGAGGCAAGAGGTTGGGTAAATGCATTCCCTACAGATGAAACCTTAACGAAACTTGGACTTGACGAATGTGTTGCTAAATAATACAATAAGATGCGGAGGGCGAATGCCCTCCGTTATTTTCTCAGGAGGTTTGGTATGATTGAAGTACGGCTCTTTGCTACATTACGGGAAGGGCGTGGGAAAATTTTATTTTTTGAAAAAGAGGATTTTTCCATTGCTTCAGATATCTTAAAAAAATTACAGATACCGGAAGAGGAGGTTGCCATCTACCTGATTAATGGGTTTCACGCTTCTCTGGATGCGCCTGTTGAGGATGGAGATGTCCTGGCGCTTTTCCCACCGGTTGGAGGAGGTTGAATTATGAATTGCTGGAATGAATGTGTCCGTTTCCACGGGCATTCCTGTCCCGGACTTGCCATCGGCTATCGAATTGCTATGGCTGCTTTGGACTATTTTAAAAAAGATATGACATTAAATACAGACGAAGACATTGTCTGCGTCTGTGAAAATGATTCCTGCGCCGTAGATGCCGTACAATGGCTCAACAATTGTACGGTTGGCAAGGGAAATCTTCTTTTTCATGTTACCGGGAAAATGGCTTTTAATTTTTATTCACGGAAAAGCAGCAAATCCGTGCGGATTCTCCCTAAACCATCTAAGCCTGATCTTCCCAGAGAAGAAAAAATAGACTGGCTTCTGCATGCTCCGGCAGAAGAAATTTTGGAGTTCAAACCAGTTCTTCATCCTGTTCCGAAACGTGCCCAAAACTTCCCTGGAGTTACATGTGAACGCTGCCAGGAGACTGCTGCTGAAAATCATATGCATCTGCAGAATGGACAAATCGTCTGTGAGGATTGCTTTGAATCATATTCTTAATTTTATTTCCAGAGAATATCCGCTTTTTTCCTTGGTGCTGTCCTCTTATAAGAGACTGCCGGATACCCGATAAGCATGCAGGATACAATGCTTTTTCCATTAATTCCCAACCATTCCCGGATTACCTTACTATCTGAGATCGTCCGAACCAAATACCCACTGAATAAGATCCCCAGATCTTCGGCAACCGCCATCGTTTCTATATTTGCGGATGCCAGTCCTCCATCCAGTGGAAATTCTGTGGCCGTAACCAGAATGGCGGGAGTATTGAAAAAGAATCTGTCCTCGGTTGGATCTTTTTTCCACATTTCATAAAACATCTCAAATCTTTGGGTCAGAGGCGATTCATTTTTACGAAACTGCTCTAAAGTCCCCGGCAGTTCCTGCCAGAATAATTTTTTCAATTCTTTTAAACCATCCTGAACAAATACAAAAGTGCAGGCCTGACGGTTCACTGCCGTCTCCGTATAGCGTCCCGCCTGCAGAATACGCTCCATTTTCTCCCGTTCGATCTTCTTTTTCTGAAAATCACGAGTGCTTCTCCGGAATTTTATTGCCCGCAGTACTCTCTCCGGTTTCAAAGAAAATTTGCTCTCCGCAAATTCCTCCACATCTTCCATATCATATCCCGGAATGGAAATTGCTTTTTCCGGACAAACCGCCGCACAATGTCCGCATAAAATACATTCTGTAACTGCCGCTGCTTTTCCGTTTTCCAAAATCAAAATATTTTCCGGACAGTCTTGTATATTTCCTGCCCCTACTTTTATAATATTTCCGGTACAATCCCTGACACATAAACCGCATCCTGTACATTTTTCTTTATTGATCTGAATCATACTCTTCTCCCGGCTTTTTACTGCTTCTTGTTTTTCTCTTTTGCGATGAGATAATATGGCAATGATACAAATAGTAAAGCCCCCACCATATTGCCCAAGGTAGCCACTCCAACATTGTATACAAATCCGGTAAGGCTCACTGCAGCGTCATTCGCATTGAGCATCCCAATCGTTAAAATACTCATATTTGCTATGCTATGCTCGAAACCACATGTTATAAATACAAAGATACACCAGAACACCATAATCAACTTACCTGCTTCTGATTTCATCTTGATACTGCACCAGACAGCCAGGCAGACTAAGATATTACACAAAACGGCACGGGCAAATAACGGGCCGGGAGCAAGCGACATTTTTGCTGCGGCAAGGCTTGCGTAATACTCTCCCACCATTCCGTCCGTAATACCAGTCCCCTGGTATATTAAGGCTGTTAGTACTGAGCCGACCAGATTCCCAATATAACAAACAGCCCATAATTTTATTGTTTTACTCCAGGCAACCTGTTTATTCAGAGAAGCTGCTCCCAGCACAAAGCAATTTCCGGTAAATAATTCCGCTCCTGCAGCGATTACCAAGCTCAAAGCTGCCGTAAACGCGAATGCCTGCACAGCTTTTACCATCGGGTACTCAACTGCTGCCAGTCCCGCTCCCAATGTAAAAGCGACAATACTGCCAAAAGCTACGAACATACCTGCCAGCAAAGAAGCTGTAAAATAGCCCAAAATATTCTTTTCCAGCAAGTTTACTTTGTTTTTTCCTGCATTACATACACCTGCAAATTCATCTTTAAACATAACACATCTTCCCTCCCGTTAAATGAAAAGCCAAATGAAAAGGGACAAGTCCCTTTTCATTTGGGACGTAGCACTTCCGGAAGTGCTACGTCCCAAATTTTAAATTTTAAAACAAACCGGAAATCTTTCCTGTTTCATCTACATCTATTTTCTCTGCTGCCGGTACTTTAGGAAGTCCGGGCATTGTCATGATATCTCCGGCCAATGCTACGATAAATCCGGCTCCTGCAGATATTTTAAGATTTCGAATCGTTACATCAAAATCTTTTGGCGCGCCTAATAATTTTTCATTATCCGAAAAACTATACTGGGTTTTTGCCACACAAATCGGGCAGTTCCCAAATCCCAGCTCTGTTAATTGCTGTGCCTGTTTTTTGGCTGCCGGAGTCAGCATCACGCTGTTGCCATGATATATCTTCTTGACAATAGCATCCAATTTTTCTTCGATACTCATCTCATCTGTATAGGAATAGGTGAAGTCGTTTGGCTCTTCTACTAAACGTACTACTTCTTCTGCTAAGGCTACACCGCCTTCGCCTCCTTTTGCCCATACTTGCGACAATGCAACATTTACGCCCAGTTCTTTACATTTTGCTTCGACCAGATCCAATTCTGCTTTTGTATCCATTGGGAATGCATTGATTGCTACCACACATGGCAGCTTGTATACATCTTTGATATTGGCTACATGCTGCAGCAGATTCGGAAGTCCTGCTTCTAGCGCTTTCAGGTTCTCACTATTTAAGTCTGCTTTCGCCACTCCGCCATGGTGTTTCAGCGCACGTACAGTCGCCACCACTACAACTGCCGATGGCTGCAGTCCTGCCATGCGGCATTTAATATCAAGGAACTTCTCTGCTCCCAGATCCGCTCCGAAGCCTGCTTCCGTAACTACATAATCACCCAGCTTCAGTGCCATTTTCGTAGCCATAACAGAATTACATCCATGGGCAATATTCGCAAAAGGCCCTCCATGCACAATCGCCGGTGTATGTTCTAAGGTCTGAACCAGATTGGGTTTTAAAGCATCTTTTAAAAGTGCACACATTGCGCCCTCTGCATGCAAATCACCCGCTGTGATCGGTTTCATATCAAAGGTATAGCCCACGATAATTCTTGCCAGACGGGCTTTTAAATCGATAATATCCGAGGAAAGACAAAGCACTGCCATAATCTCTGAAGCAACGGTAATGTCATATCCGTCTTCTCTTGGCATTCCGTTCGTCCTGCCTCCTAAGCCATCTGCTACAAACCGCAGCTGACGGTCATTCATATCTACACATCTTCTCCATGTAATTCTTCTCGGGTCGATATTCAAGTCATTCCCCTGGAAAATGTGGTTATCCACCATTGCTGCCAGCAGGTTATTTGCCGCACCGATTGCATGCATATCTCCTGTAAAATGAAGATTAATATCTTCCATCG
>Ga0153983_1000045_pt1 | contig 25946 bp, 27 predicted proteins | sample TSGA067MetaG_FD_104693 | JGI IMG/M metagenome (GOLD analysis project Ga0153983, IMG submission 104693) | Attine ant fungus gardens microbial communities from Georgia, USA - TSGA067 MetaG | ecosystem: Host-associated > Fungi > Mycelium > Unclassified | place: USA: Georgia, Alexander Wildlife... | reverse complement strand
TGTGTTCGATAGGGACTTCTCCGTTACATTTCTTCAATGTTTTAAAACGAAAAGCAAAATTCATTATGGGGTTCGGCTGTTGGCAATTCATCCCCTACCTAAAGAGGATAGGGGTATTCTTGCGAGATTTAGATAAAAGTATATAGGATGATAAATGAGCCGTCATCGTCGGTGTAGGCAAAGTTGTTTTTTCCGTAGTTGATTATTCCCGCACGCGCACATGCCATACGGTTTGGAATGTCAATATCACCAGTATAGATTTTACACCCTAACGATTCCAGGAATTTGCAAAAAGCATGAACTCTTATACCACAGCTTGAATCCGCCAAAGGGATGTAAGAACGGTTGAGATAGGCACGGCCAACATACCGATCCAATTCTTCGGGGAATTTGATATCGGCAAAGCTATATATCGCACAGACAATGGATTTGCCTTCCGGGTAAAAACTGCGCGGCCTTGAACCCTGTCCTAAATAAGCCCCCCTTTTCGTGTTAACCCACAAATCATAGTCGGGGCGGCTTCGTATCTCCGCTTCATACTCTGTAAAATCATCCGCAGTGGTAATTCCTACTTTTGAAAAACCCAGTTCTAAGCCTTTTCGTTTAATTTTCTTGGCTATTTCCATTTTTGTTCCTCATTATCGAATTATCGCTGATGACTATTGTTATCCTACAAATTTCATGATATTATGAAATTGTCATTCACCCCTTATAGGCTATGAATGCATGTCAAAATCCTTTGTATTTTGCCCATTACTTATGTAATGGGCTTTTCTCCGCACAAAATAAGCCCCTTGATATATTACGTAATTTATCAGGCCAACCGAAAGACCTTTCAATAATCCATCGTTTTGGGATAACTGTAAACGTATGCAATTCTGAACGTTTGGCGACCTGAACCTTGGCTCCTGTCAGTTCATAGATCTTGTTTGCAAAATCATCGCCGGTGTATCCCCCATCGCAGAGAACAGTTTGAAGGGATGACAAAGAACATCTATGGCTATATGTACCTTCACACCCGATTTTTTTACCCCCATCATAGCCTTTTTCTTCTGCTGTATTCGCATTTTGTATCGTTTTAGAATCAAGGACAGATTCACCATTTTCATTCTTTTTTGTCCAAACATCATAATAGTAGCGCACAATCCCCCATTTCGGAAAGTCGTGAGGTATGCTGCGCAATGTGCAGGCATTCTTTAAGAGATATAGGATCGCACAAAATACGTCATATAGGTCAACTTTGCGTGGGGAAGTACGCTTCTTTGTACTCCTCAAATCTTCTGATATATGTGCAAATTGCTCTCTGGTTATATCACTGTCATAAGTCTATCGCATTTATCTTCTCTCCCTTGCTTTTTTACTTATTTTACCACAAGGAAAAGAGTTTGAACAGGCTCTTAGAGTATAATGAAAAGATACAAAAAAGTTCAACCGTTATTATTAACGGCGACATAATCCTAAGTACGGACTATAGGCTTGTTATTATACAAAATCATTCTATTATGCTGCAGCGTAAAGAGTTTGAAATATTTAAAATGTTGATTACATCACCGCGTAGAGTGTTTACTTACAAGCAAATATACCGTGAGGTATGGGGGAGAAGAGTATGCTGATAACGCAAACAGCATTTTGTGGGGACATATTAAATCCTTGCGTAAGAAATTGAGGGTATCCCCGGATACGCCTCAACTCATAAAAACCTCACACGGCATTGGATATTCTTTTGATTCCGAACAATGTAATAAACGAATATAGTCACAGTTCAGCCATACGCCATGTCCGCTCGATTCCGTGTTGGCAAATTACGAATCACTACATCTCGCTGCGGCTAAGCACCTTTTTATGGGGCACTATTGTTTTGTCGAAAAAAATCAGTTTTTTTACTGTAATAAAACAGTTTTTTGACAGGATGCGAGTTTATAATTTAAAGTATCACATGGAAAGGACTGGTGACTATGGGTGATAAAGATACGGATTATAAGGATTTGTATTATAAGCTCTATAATGACTTGTATGACATCATTAGGTCTGGCTAAGCACTCCAGGGATTTCGAAGCGGTCTTCTTATCCCTTATGAATGCCTTAACAGATGCAGAGGATAGATTTATAGACCAGCCCGAAAAGAAAAAGCTATAGCACTCTTTCCGGGCGCCCTCTGGGGGATACCTTCCCCAATTCTCAGACAATCCTATTTCCAGACTGCCCTATGCTCATCTTATTTTGCGCCGTTCCATGGATCCCTATTCTCAAGGCGCTCGAAGTACTCCTTGAGAGTAAAGTCATTGTATGCGAACTTATACTCGATTCGATCCTCTTTGGTGGGAGCTGTCATGCAATACTTTTTGCTATCTTCAAAGGTTTCATATGGCTCTGGCGGCTGTGGCCAGAACTTGCGAACCTTGTTTACGTCATATTCCTCGCAAAAAGTCGTCGGACCGTCAACCTCAGGCATGTTGCCAGGCTCGAAATCGTCATGGGGTTTCTGCTTGGTGAAGGGTTCACAGGTCGGACACATGATATCCGGCATGACTTGAAAGTGCCAAATTTTCCATCTTTCGTTCTCAAGGATGAAGTCAACCTGGAACTTGCCGTACATCCACATTGGATCGAATTCGCAGTCGGGGTCTGTAGGGTCCTTCTTAGCCGTCTCAGGGCCAAAGGTGCTCCAGAAACATTTGGCTGTTTTACAGTCACCTGCAACCTCAATAAGCGGTGTAGTTACCGGATGCTCACAGTACCAGCCCTTACGCCCTACGGTTTCCTCATGCTTACCAATACCTGCAACATAGTTGCGGTAGAGTCCCTCAGGTCCCCAATATTGCCCCCACATGGCGATCTCGACGCCAACATTAGGTGTACGCATTGCGAAGAGATCAAGGCATTCCTCCTGACGTCCGCCGGCATGAAAAAGCATATACCGTGCCATGACATTTTGAATTTGCGTAACAGCCTGTTCCCTTGCAAGTTGATGCTTAGTAACGGCCAACTCTTTCTCAATCCGATTAAGACGTGCTTCAATTGTGCTCATAAAAATAGAACCTCCTTTATTAATTTTTATCAAATGATTATATACTCATGTGGGTTATACTAGTTATGCAAGATCTATCGCTGCGTTCCAACCGGCGTGTACGGCATCAACGATTTTCGCACTCTGCACACAATCACCGACGGCAACCACATCATAGCATAGATTGCACATCTGCTCGTAGACATCCCTGCGTGGCTCCAATCCAATGGAGTAGATAACAGTGTCCGCATCAATGAGTTTGGTCTCACCGTCAGGGATCTCACATAATACGCCCTTGTCCGTAACCTTGATGACTTTAGTATTGAGGTTGGCATTAATAGGAACCTTAGCCCAAAGCCATTCCATACCCTGCTTGTGGATAGCATTGTCATCTCGTGCGAGTTCGCCGAGCATCTCAATGACCTCAACCGTATGACCGGTTTTCGCAAGGTGCAGGCCTACTTCACATCCAACGAGTCCACCTCCGATAACGGCAACCTTCTTGCCAATTTCTTCTGGTTTTTTGTAGACCTCGGCGGCATACATAACGTGGGGCAAATCGATTCCGGGAATATCCGGTACAATGGGCATTGCACCTACAGCAACTATTATTGTTTCAGGCATCACATCCTCGACAAGGGCCTCGCCGGCTTCAGTACTAAGTCTGACCTCTATGTCACGTTTTTCTATTTGCCGGATGAGATAATCCTTATACCTTTTAAGAGCATCTTTTATGCTGTCTTGATCAGAAAACTTAATAGTTCCTCCCAGAGCGTCGTCTTTGTCAGCAAGGAAAACATCATGTCCGCGATCATGGGCAGTAACAGCAGCTTCCATTCCGGCAGGACCGCCGCCAATAATTAGCACCCGGCGTTTGCGAGTCGGTGGGGCCTGCAGACGAACTCTTGCTTCGTGTCCCAAGGTAGGATTAACCATGCAGCGGCTAAGGTAAAATGCCTTTTCTCCGCCAAGGCAATTCTGACATCGCAAACAAGGGACTATTTCCTCTGGCTCGTTACGGCGCAGCTTTGATGGATATTCAGGGTCAGCCATCAATGCTCGTGCCATTGATACTACATCAGCTTTTCCCTCGGCGATAATGCTCTCAGCAATATCGGGGCTAACGATGCCGCCCATAGCGACAACGAGTGATTTGACTCCGGCCGCTTTCATTGCTGCAGCATATTTAACGTTCAATCCTTCAGGCTGGTATACAACACTTTGTGTCAGGGACGCCGCTTCTCCGCCACTTCCGGAAGAACAATGTACAAAGTCGATTAAATGTTCAATTTCCTTAATGAAGAAAATACTCTCTTCAATACCTTTTCCCTCGGGATGGTGATTATCCGCAGAGATACGCATCTCTATCGGGAAATCGTCACCGACAGCATCACGTACACGTTCTACGATCATCTTCGGGAATCTGATTCGGTTTTCAGGACTGCCGCCAAACTTATCTTTTCGTTTATTATACCTTGGAGAGAGGAACTGATTAATCAGCATCTCGTGTCCGCCATGTATCATGCACATCTGGAATCCACAATCTTTTATATATTTAGCAATTGTAGCAAAATATGTAGCACAGTCGTCAATCATTTTCTCAGTCATTTCAACCACCTGAGCTCCGTCTGAATGCAGCCCGACATGAGTTCTGAGCGCATTACGGATGAATCCGGTCGAACTCATCGGAAGAGTTCCGCAGTTTTCTTCAAGTCCAGCCAGCATCCCCGCATGGCTAAGTTCTGCAGAGGCGACTGCACCATGTTGTTTAATCGCCCATGCCATTTCAGTGAAGGCCATCTGAGTCATACCGTTAGTCTTGTAACGGTTAAGATGCCCGCTGTTATCACCAGGTCCTCCAGGGCCGGTAATGTTTCCCTGCGTCACCTGAGCGACACCGCCACGGGCTTTTTCCTCCATATAGGCAATCCCCAGATCATTAGGAGCACCATCATTTACATGGGCAATGGCACAGGGAGATAGAAAAATCCTGTTTCGAAAATATACACCGCGAACGCTAAAAGGGTTGAGTAAATTAGGATAAGTTCTCTCGATCATCATTTTCCTCCTCGTATGAATTTATAATTAATCTTTGTTACAAACATCTACACTAATCCAGTCTTTATTCCAAATCTTACAAGGTAATTCCGCCATCAACTGTCAGGATTTGACCGGTCACGCTGCTGGATTTATCGCTGGCAAAAAACAAAATTGCATTTGCCTGGTCTTCTGTGCTTGGAAATGGCAGAGAGAGATTCATATGGCTATTACAGATATCAGAAAATTCAGCATCGAAAGTAGCTATTTTATCGGGCGTATTCAAAGCAGTTGGGGTTGGTCCCGGACAGACAGCATTGCTGCGTATACCCTTTCCGGCAAATTGAATGGCAACATTTTTAGTGATTGCGATGACGGCGGCCTTTGCAGCGCTGTAGGCCATGCCGCTGTTTGCCCGAATCCCTCCAATAGATGACACATTAATGATGGATCCGGATCTCGCCGGCTCCATATATTTGAGAGCCTCGCGTGTCATGTAAAATACCGAGGTCTGGTCAATCGCTATCACCTCGTCGTACCATTGTGTTGACAGACGTGTAATGGGGATATGCTTGTCAACAATACCGGCATTGTTGACAAGTATGTCAATCTTCCCGAAGACCTTTATGGTCTTAAGAACCATCCGCTTGCAGTCGGCCTCTACTGATACGTCTCCGACGATTGAAAGCGCACTCCCGCCTGATGTTACTATAGCATTTTCAACCGCCTGCAGCTTGTCCTCACGGCGGGCTGTTAAAACAACGTTAGCACCCTGACGTGCAAAGAGTTTTACCGTGGTCTCACCAATGCCTGAATTTGCACCTGTTACAATGGCTATCTTTCCTTTCAGTATATCCATATGACCCTCCGTTCTTTTCTACCAAATGCGGGGAGTGCCGAGTCCCAACATCTGTCTGGCTTGCCTGCATGTTGCTACCGGTCTGCCAAGTTCCCTTGCAATGCGGATAATCTTTTCAACAAGCTGGGCATTGCCAGAGGCCTTTTCACCCTTGGCAATATAAACATTATCTTCCATACCTACACGTACGTGCAGACCATGGATAAGAGCCTGTGCCAGTACCGGCCACTGCTGAGCACCGGCCGCGATTATTCCTAAAATTGCATTCTTGGGGCATACCTGCTTGAGAAGATTCATAAATTCAGGCGTATTCCAATTTGAACCGGTGGTATAGACAAATTGAATCCAATAAGGTCCATCAGCAGGACTTATCACACCATTACGCTCCAGCCAATTAACATAATGCATGTCGCTCATTGCGAAGCACTCAAATTCAGGCTTGACGTTGTATTTCTTCATCTTCTCAATAGCTGCTTTAGCATCGGAGAAAGGCATACAATAGCCACGGTCAAGCATCCAAGACTCGCCTCCCTCTTCTCTGGGAGCCATGGAAATCTGAGAAAAATAGTTAGATATATCCACACTTCCAACCTCAGCAGACGCTTCAGTTATTGTATTCATCGGCGTTCCAAGGCTAAGGGTTTCAGGATCAATGGAACGCCCCATGATATTTGTATTATTTATAATTATTTCTGGGCACTTTTCCCGGATTTTAGCGTTAACCTCCCTATAGTATTCCGGATTATGGGTCATCTGGGCAAGATTTTCCGGGTTTCTTGCGTGGATATGAACCATGGTTGCACCAGCCCTGTATGCCTCATAAGTGCTTTCCACCTGCTCGGGAATGGTCTCAGGAAGATTGGGGTTGGATTCCTTGCCATTGTTGCCTCCGGTAATGGCACAAGTAACGATCGCAGGTGGGAATCCACTCAGGCCATTGCGCCAAACCATATTTGCATAATCTACGGAATTTCGGTAATCATCTAACATATAGTTTTTGAGTTCACTCATGTTAACAGCTCCCTTCCTTTTCTTGCAGTTGTGTTATTTCAAATAAAATGCCGGCGCTCTGTTTCGGATGTGTGAACATAACCCTATCACCATCATTATCAATGGGAGTCTTGCCGAGAACATTTATTTTAATTGATTTCAGATGCTCATCATCGGCATCCAGATCATCACTGAGCAAAGATATATGATGCAATCCTTCGCCCCGTTTTTCTAGAAATTTTGTGCAGGTACCCTTTACATCCCCGCTTGGTTCCATCAGCTCCAGTGTAAAATCTCCTATTCTTATCAATGCTGAGGTCTGACCTATTTCAGGAAAGGTCTTTCTTCCCTTTGCGCCGATTTCCACCGCACCAAATGCCGCATTCAATGTTTCAAGTGTAGCATCGATACTGTTTACCACCACTCCGATGTGGTAAAGTCCTTTTATCATAAAATCCGTCACTCCTTTGGCTTATAAAAAAAACAATTGTCAGTTCGACAGGATACTCATAAAACCTACTGCCGGACTGCTCAATCCGGTGAGGGACCCACCCACCATTTGTGCAAGTCCCGCCTTAGCATTTGGCTGTTGACGCTCTCCGGCCTTATGGCGCAGATGTGTAACAATTTCGCACACAACCCGTACGCCTGAAGCACCTAGCGGATGTCCCAGTGACTGAAGTCCGCCGCTGGGATTAACAGCGCAGCAACCGCCTATTTCAGCGCAGCCATCTTTTATAAATTTTTTCGTTTCGCCTTTGCCACAGAGTTTCATACACTCATATGAATAGAGCTCTTCGGGTGAAAATGCATCGTGCAGCTCCACAAGATCGATATCTTTCGGGCCAATCCCGGATTTCTCATACACCGCATCAGCAAGGATTCCGATGAGGCTGGCATCACAGACATCCTCATCATAGAATTCGTATGGTGCGGTGAGCACAACTGAGCCGGCTACCTTTATGAGCTTTGTGGTGTATCTTAGCGCAACTTCCTTTGTGCAGAGTATCACAGCAGCGGCACCGTCTGAAGTGGGGCAGCAATGAAGTCTGGTGATAGGATCAGAAATCATCTTCGAATTGAGGATTTCCTCTACTGTCACAGGTTTTTTATAATGGGCATAGGGATTCATACAGGCGTTGCGGTGGTTCTTGACCGAGGCGTACGCAAGATCCTCTTTGGACATGCCTCTGGTTTCCATTAGTCTTTTAGCGTTAAGAGCGGCAAGTCCGGGCATTGTTATGCCAAGCAAACCGTTTAGGTCTCCTTTTGCCGCGGGTACAAGGCCACCGGCTAAACTACTGGTGGTCATGGCCTCTGTTCCAATTGCAATCCCTATATCATAAAATCCACTTGCTATATCCTTCCACAGAAGATGAAAGGCTGTCCCTCCGCTGGCACAAGCGTTTTCGCAGTTGTGCATTTCAATAGCCGTAACGCCAACGCGCTTCATGACCTCCTCTGCGGTCTGGCTTGCATCGCAGCATCTGGCGGTATAAGCTACCTGAATAACGCGGGATTCTATTCCTGCGTCTTCAATCGCCCTTGAAGCAGCAGTTGCACCCAGCTCGCCTGCCGTGTACTGTGGTTGCCTGCCAAACATCGTCTGACCTATTCCGATAATGAATACGTCTCTCAATCTACTCCAACCTCCCTATGCTTAAACTTGTAACCAATGACTATCTTTTCGTCTTCCCAGAGTGTGTCTATCACCATTTCTACAGGTTCGCCAATATGGTATTCAATACTCCCGTCGTAAACCAATGGTGCAACAACACGAACCCGGTCTTCTGGTATTGATATCATTCCTATCGCATGTGGCACCGGGTATTGTGCAACAGGCACGCGGGTGATGGTGTATGAATATATCTCCCCCTCACGTGCCAGTTCCTTATTTTCAAACTCTGTGCCATGACAATCATTGCAGAAATCTGTCCTTGGGAAAAACACTTTTCCGCACTGTTTACATACGCAGCCTAGTAGGTGCGGACCACTAGGGCTATCTTTGAATAAATTATCACAAAAGTGGATTTTTTCTTTCATTTTGTCCTCCGCTATACTATAATTTTATATCGTTCGACCATAAAATAAATATATCACGGCCCACTTTGTATGTAAATTGCATATATTCGCCAGCACGGTTGAGAAAATGAACTACTGGATTGCACCGCAACTAATACAGCTTTATGCTCTTATATTAAAATTCACCCGCTGCAGGACACAGTACAGGTGAATTTTACAAGTTTGGATAAGAAGCGATACTCCAAGTTCTTATTCTAAATTAATTATTCGTTGGCTAAAGCTCGTTCATTTTTAAATAATCTAAAAAGAAAGGCAGAGCTGAATTGAGATTTCGTTTACGCCAGCACATGACAATTTTGTATTTCGAATTCACTCCTGTGAGCTTAAGAGTAGAGCAGCCACTCTTTATTTCAGTCGCCACATGCTGCGGCAACAGAGCAAACCCTTTGCCTGATTTTATCTGGAGGATGAGTGAGTCAAGGGTTATGGGCTTATGAGGATTGACTAACCCCAATGAGAGGGGTTCCGACTTCTCACCTATTTTATGTACAAAATTATAATCCAGTTTGCCTAGTGTTAATGTAGATGACAATATAGGATCCCAGGCATCGACAGAATTGAACCTGGCTAAAGGATGCCCTTCAGGAACGACCACGCAGAATTCCCCCTCCAATATGGGAAATACCTCAAAATCATACGCATTTCCCTCTAGCGCATAATCGAATACGATGCCGATGTCTGTTGAACGGCTAGATACCAAAGAGAGAATTTCGTTCAGGGACTTATGATGTATTACCAAATCATATTCCGGCCACTGTTCACTGAATTGCCGAAATGCACTAAACACCTTTGGACTGTAAAAATTGAAGGTGGTCACATCTAGTACCTCTATATTCCGGCCGGCCTGTTTGGTAGCTTCCTCCATTTCGTTTACGCTTCTAAGCAATGCTTTTGCACGCTCGACAAGCGTGCGCCCGGCTGTGGTAAGTATAACTGAACGGTTATCCCTGATAAATAGCTGAACCCCTAGCTCCGCTTCCAAAGATGCAATGCTCCGACTGACGGTGGAATGGCTAATAAAAAGGTACTCTGCCGCCTTAGTGAAATTCATATGCTCTGCAACCGTTATAAATTGAAGAAGATGCTCTAAATTTACCAATATTTACTCCCCTCCCAATACTCTTTTTTTAATTTTACAATAAAAAACAGTAAAAATCTATAATCTATCTTAATTTCGGTGCATTATTCGCACGGTAAGGTCGAAAAAGGGCAATTTACACAATTTATTTTATATGATATAAATATTTTAGCTGACTACCACCATATTTTAAGTAAATTTAAATGATGTTGCATGTGGATGCAAAAATTTTAACTGGAGGAAATAATAATGGCAAAAAAAGAATATCCAATCGAGAAACCGAAACTTACATATGCCCATGAGGCTTATGGAAATTTAACAGCAGAGCAAATTAAGGAGCGTATCGCCCCATTCGCTGATACTGATGCGGACTGCCGTCCTGAAATTCCAGAGTGCAGCTGGTATCTGCCTAAGGAAAAAACCTTCGAGGAGTACTCAAAGGAACTTGAGCCTGTTTTTTGGATGAAGAAAGTGGGCGGAATCATCGAGGCAAGGGTTCACACTGAAGACGGGGGGCTTGTTTGGGGAACCACTCCCCATGCCTACATTCATAAGCTCTTTGAGTATGTTGGAAATGACAGGGATGCTGAGGTTTTAATCTTTGGCGGCTCAGGTGAGAATTTCTTTGAGAGCATCGGTCCCAGGGATTGCTATCGCGATGCAAATAAGGACTTTGTGCCCACTCCGGAATTTGATTCCCGTTATAATTGGACGCTCTACGAGCATCAATACTACGACGGTACACATGATATTGAGGCTGAGATAAACATCGATATCCCAACAATTGGCGTATGGAATGGCTCTTCCTTCCACAGCGACCTATATCTTCTGACTGACATCACGTTGGCTACGGAGGATGCGTGGACCACAGAGCAACACTTCCGTTTGAACATGGTTCCTGGAGATGGTGTACAGATTGCCTGGCGCAGCCTGATGGGACGCAAACGCTTTGCTTATGCGGAGTTAACAGGGGAGATTATTACTGCGAGAAAGGCACTTGAGTGGGGTATGATAAACGAAATATGCACGGATACCGATGGATGCTATAAGCGTGCTTGGGAGATTGCAGAGCTTATCATGCACTCTGGAACAAGGCAGACACGCCGCCTTACAACACAGATTATTCGCATGCCCTGGAAAGAGGATGTTGCCAAGGAACTACGCGGCAGCTTTGCCACCGAGATGTGGAACACCCTCTCCGAAGAATCTCCGCATGATCCTCTGTATTGGGAATCCGCCAAAGCGGAAGCAGCTGCCAACATTGCTGCAGAAACAAAGGGAAAGGTTATCCGGCCCCGACTGGGAGAATTCATTGAAGAAACTCCTATTAAGTAGGTATTTTATTGTTTTGGAAAGGTGGTCACTGATTATGAAACTCAAGTTAACTGAACGCATTAGTTATGCCCTCGGTGATGTAGGACTTAACTTCATAAGTTTTTTTAAAAATTTCTTTTTGCTTTATTTTCTGACTGACTGTCTCGAGCTCAATAGTGTTATTGCAGGCGGTGTGATTATGGCCTGTACAATTTGGGACGCTATCAATGACCCTATGATGGGCGTGTTGTGCGACCGTACCCGTACCCGCTGGGGAGTCTACCGGCCTTGGATGCTAGGCGGCGCCATACCCTATGGCGTGTTCTTTATCCTACTGTTTTTTTGCCCTGTATCTGCATCCCAAACATTCAAAGGCATATGGGTTTTTGTTACATTCTGTTGTGTAGGAATGGCAAATACTGCATTCATGATTCCCTACAGCACAATGAGCAACGTAATGACCACAGACTCCCAGGAACGCATTATTCTGGGGACCTTCAGGGATTATGGAGCCAAAGCCGCCGGATTTCTGGTTAGTACATTTGGATCGGTTATTATCATATACTTTGGGGGTGGAGAATTGAATTATCGGGGACATCAGATTACAGTCATTTTTGTTTCTATAATTGCGGTTGCATGCTTACTTCTCTGCACTTCCGGCATCAAGGAAAGAGTAGTACCAGCCAAGGTCATTCCCTTTAAGAAACAATTAGCTAGTCTCAAGGGGAACACACCCTTTGTAGTGGCCATAATCATGACTATTTTGCTAACTCTTACCCCGGCAATACTTAATAGTTTTGTGGTTTACTATGTGATTCACTATTTAGGTAATCCTGACCTCATCTCACCTTTGATGATGACCATCATGGTTACTCCCTTTATTTCCATGTTATTCATCCCAACTTTAGTCAAGCATCTAGGTAAGAAAACTGTGCTTAACATCGGTAATGTGATTATGATTGTAGGCTCACTGATGACGGTGTTCGGCTATGATCATCTGACAATGATTTTCGCAGCTGCCGCTATCCGAGGTCTGGCCTCTGGATTTGGCCAGATTATCCTTTGGGGCATGTTCCCTGACATTGCGGATTACGGAGAATGGAAAACAGGCATCAAAAGCCCGGCAATCATATATTCAGGCGCTACCTTTGGTATTAAGTGTTGTGGGGGTCTGTCCAATGGACTGATGGGAGTACTGCTGTCAGTAATCGGCTACAACACAGCCCCTGAGTTGGCAGGTGATGGTCTGCGGTTAATTTTTGGCTGGGCTCCGGCCATCGGCAGCGTGCTGTGTATCATCGCAGTACTGTTCTATAAGCTGGAGGGAGATACATTACAAAGGGTCAAAGATAATCTGGAAGTGCGCAGAAAGGCTGGCGCAGAGGATGGCGTAACCGCTGTTTAGAGCTGAAGTATCAATCATAAAAGGGGGCTATCAGGATATAAGGACTGTAAAGTATAATCTGGTTGATACACGTCCGTTGCCAGAAAAAGAAGATATAAAAGACGGTTACATCCATCGGGGTTATTGGTAAAGAATTTAGGGAATGAATGAGCTTCGGTTTATTAAAGAGATTATAGATTGATGGACAGGCAAATATCAGTTGTTCGGGAAGTTAAATCAATAAGAGTGCATTGAAAAGCATCTCTCCGGAGATGCTTTTCTTTTGCTTGAAATACAGACAGAACATTCTATGAAAAAGAAAAATTAATGAATTATACCAAAATCCATGATATAATATTGTAAAATATTAGCATTCTGGTGATATGTCAAGAACTTTTTGAACATATTTTTCACCTCAAAACGATTTATTTACGTGCTTTAAAAACAAGAATTTCCTATGTTGTATCAAGAAAGTATGGAGTTGAAACTCTTAAAGACGACATAACCAATTTAAACTCAGAGGACTATAGGAACAAAATCGCTCATGGACATAAAACTTTTATTAAAGGAAGTAACCGAGTACTACCCAAGAGACAATTATTACAGTTATCGTCAGGATTAATCACTAATAAAGAATACAGACAAGGGTTAGGACTGACCGAGTCGAAATCGGTTTCAAATGAGTATATTACAATATGCGAGGTCGTAGTAGACGTAGAAAGAAAGCCCGTGCGAAAAAAACATGCCAAAACATACACAAGAATACGGCGGCATAAAATACCCGATTATATTCAAAAACTAATTGATGATACGAATCCGCTACAACCTAGTGTTTATCATTACTTTTGAAAGCTAATGAGGGGATTCGAACCCCTGACCTACGCATTACGAATGCGTTGCTCTACCAGCTGAGCTACATTAGCCGACCTAGGTTATTATACATCCAATTACCTCGGATGTCTACTATTTTTTAGCTACAGTTCCGCATTAAAGAAAGATTTTAATTTATAAATTACATTTTCTGAAGTCGCATTAATCGTTGCTGCTTCATTGATATTCGATATCTCTTCCAGGTTCTCTATCGTCGCATTATAACCAATCGTATAAATTGGTATTTGCAGACCGGCAATGATGTCCTTAACATCTGATAAGTTATACCCATCTGTTTGGTTGCCGTCACTTAATAAGATAATCATCGGCTTAACATCAGGGTTTTCCTTCTGATAATCTTCCAACATTTTAAGAGCTACTAAAATCGCATCATTCGTAGCGGTTCCTCCCGATGCACTCATATATTCTATCGCACCTTTAAAATATGACCTCTGCGTTTCATCAAACGTACCGATTGGCAAGTCTCGATAAACCTTCGAGTCATAAGTGACTAATCCGACGGCATGTTCATCACCGATATAATCTGAAGCATTCAATAGTGATGTTTTCAACTGATTCAACGGGTCTCCCATCATACTTCCCGAGGTGTCTGCAACGAAAACGGCTGCTACCGGCCGTACACTCTTCTCGACTTTCCACAATTTCTGTGCTGAAATAATCGTATTCCCGCTCATACCTGTATCCTCACTGACATAAGAATCCATATCAGCCTGGTTAAATCCATACTCAGTAAATACTTTCTGAGATTCTTCGTTTAAGCAATATTCAACAAACATATCCAAAGCCGCCTCTTTATCAGCAGACAAATCTCCTACCGCATATATCGGACTATCATGCCTTACGCCAAACGGCGTAAATACATAATCTCTTAATTCAGTTGTATTGACAAAGTTCTGATACTCATATACAAAAGACTTGATAGTTCCTTTTTCCACGGAATTTCTCAATTGAATCGTTGTAAAAGAAACATGGGTTACATTCTGCTGAAAGTTAACAAAGCCTTCTACTGCTGTGTCACTTAACGGATCTGAGTTATCCAGGCTATGTAATAAAGACAGCAAAAAATTCAATCCTGTAGAGCTTGCGTAAGGATTCGTATAACCAAAGGTGAGTTCACCGGAGGTAATCGCCTGATTAATTGTATCTATATTAACCTCGCTATACGTTTCCATAAATGCCTCATACTTATCTTTTTCTAAAACAAAACCTGCTACATTACCTGCCAGCCGCTCCTCTTTTAAAGCCAATGTCACCCCTTTGGCTGCCAACATTTGCCCCCATAGCTGATTAGACGGCGTGTAGGCATCAGGAACATATTTGCCGGATGAGATATAGTCAATCGCTTCTCCCGAAGCAATGGAGCGGATAGATACAGATACTACCTTGTCACCTACGGTAAGTTGCTGCTCATTAAACTTCTCTGCGACAGCATTTAATGCCCCGTCAGTGCCTGTCCCTGATTTTTCAGTGGAGGATGCAATCTCGATAACCAACTCCGAGTCTCCCTCAACCATCAATGGATACTCGGAAATATCCGGAAGCTCCTCCTCTAATGCTAATGTATCGTATTTACCTCCCCCTGAGCTTTTCCGAAGAGTACTGTCACTAACAGATACCTTTTTCAGCTTATTATCCAGCTTTATTTCTGCTTCTTCGGCAGTCATAACACTATCCGAATTATCTTTCATTGTGCTAAAAACAAATACACCTATGAATATTGCAACACAGGCGGCTGCTATACCAAGAACGATATAAAGAGTAGATTTCTTCATGCAGTTTTCTCCTTTACTGGTGCTTATATTTATAGTTCAATGCATCGATTAATGCTTTAAGGTCATAATCTTCTTGCAGTTCATCATCATTAATCTGACGTACACTCATTAATAATTCATTAAACATTTTAAGATTCTCATTATTATTATTAAGCTTTGACTTAATGCTGGATCGAAGCTCATTGTAAGAATCCTGGAGTTCTTCCTTATCTGAATGCTTGGGATTCCAGATAATAACATCCGGAATAAAGCTTTTCATATTTTGAAGCAACAATTTTTCGGAACTGGCCACTGTTTTTGTTATGACATCATAATCCAGATTTTTAAATTTCATCACCTTTTTAAGGGTTTCTTTATCTTCATAGAAGGTATCAATCTGCGAAATAGCCTCATCCATTAAGACTGCCAATTTAGGCTTCTCATTTCTGACGTCATTAAAAAAACTCCTGTAATCCTCTGCTGTATAATTTTCAAAGCTGTCATTCTCATACTTTTCCCTGATACCGTCAATCTCTTCATATATAGCACCTTTTAAAGAAAGCAGTCCCCCGATTAATCTTATATTTATAACAAAGACGATAATGGCATATCCGCCAATAACCATCCATGTCAGAGCCTTTTTCACAGGGCTTCCTTCTATAATTAAGAACCAATAATTTTTGGTGGCAATGTTATAGGCCACCATTCCGATAATAAATGCCGCTAAATCCACAGCTAATATCGCCATAAATCTTATAAATCTCTTTTTCTGTATATCCAACTTATACCTCCGCAGCAGCCTTAAACAAACCTGCCTTTTTGTTACTGTCGAATAACTGCTACTTATTATATCATACTTTCTTGCTTTATAGAAGTAAATTATTATGGCAAAAAACCATCCTATCGCTGCCCGGAGTACGCTGTGGCAGTGACAAAATGGCCCATTTCAGATAAATATCTCCATTAACAATGGAGCGGTTATATCTCTTTGATAATCTTTTTATATGTAGTCAAAAGAAAAACGGTACTTAAAATAAGTGAAGCTATCTCAGCAATGGGAAAGGCAAACCATACATAGGACAATTCCCCGGTTTTAGAAAGTAAATAGGCCGCCGGCAGAAGCACAACTAATTGTCGGCAGATAGAGATAATCAAGCTTTGAACACCTTTACCCAGTGCCTGAAATACCGTTGAAACGATAATACCATATCCCGCAAAAATAAAGCACAAGCTTATCGTTCTCAAGGCCGGAACCCCAATCGACATCATATTGTCACTGGCACTAAATAAGTTCAAAAAGAATTCAGGAAAGATCTGTATCAACAAAAATCCAATAAGCATAATTGCCATGGCGTAGATCATACTGAGCTTTATTGTTTTCGTTAAACGCTCTTTATTTCTCGCTCCATAGTTGTAAGCAACGATAGGCACCATACCATTGTTCAGGCCGAAGATAGGCATAAAGACAAATCCCTGCAGCCGGAAGTATATGCTGAAAACAGCTGTCGCCGTCGGTGTAAAGGTCATTAAGATTTTATTAATACCGAAGTTCATAACCGACCCGATGGCCTGCATCAAAATTGAAGGAATTCCCACATAAAGCAAGTTCTTAATAATACGCCGCTTAGGTCTGAATCCTTTAAAATTAATTTTAATATCAGTATTTTTTGTCATGTGAAAATATATTGCCATAACGGCAGCAACAATCTGACCTACAACCGTTGCTGTAGCAGCTCCGGTCACACCCATTTTAGGGAAGCCCAAATATCCAAAAATCAGGATAGGATCTAAAATAATGTTGATAACGGCACCCGTCATCTGCGTAATCATCGTATAAAATGTTTTCCCTGTGGATTGCAGAAGCCTTTCGAATGTAAGTTGACCGAATATACCAAAAGAAAAGATACAGCATATTCTAAGATAGGTCGAGCCATAGTCAATAATTCCTTCTAAATCCGTTTGCATTCCCACAAAAGCACGGGTTGCAAATAAGCCAACAGCTAAAAATATAAGATAGCAAATAAAAACTAAAAACAATCCCTGGGTAGCTGAGTCGTTTGCCTTTTCAAGATCCTTTTCTCCTAAGCTTCGGGAAAGAAGCGCATTGATACCAACACCCATTCCAGTCGCGGCAGCAATCATTAAATTCTGCATCGGCACAGCAAGGCCTACCGCAGTAAGTGCCTCTTCACTCAACTGAGCAACAAATATGCTGTCTACAACATTATACAACGCCTGTACAAGCATAGATATAATCATCGGCAGAGACATGGAAATAAGCAGCTTATTCACCGGCATCGTACCCATTTTGTTTCCTTCTTGTAAAGATAATTCTTTTTCCATAATTCACCTCAAATTAATTTAGAATGCTAAACAATACTACAGGAACATTCGGCAATTGTCAACCACTTATTCATCATTTTCATTACCGTTTGCTCTTAACTCAAATAAGTATTGACACAATAATAATCCTCTGCTATAATCTACTTAATTACTTAACTAACTAACCAATTCGGCAAAAAAAGGGGGGGGATGAAGATGCCATTAAAATTTGATGATGAGCGGCCTATTTTTATACAAGTTTCAGAATGGATAGAAGATGCCATTCTCTCAGGTGCATTCCCTGAGGAGAGTCAGATTCCTTCAATTACAGAATTCTCAGTAACCTGTAAAATCAATCCGGCCACAGCCTTAAAGGGCATTAACCTGTTAGTTAATAAAGATATCATCTATAAGAAAAGAGGCTTAGGCATGTTTGTAGCCACAGGTGCAATTGACAAATTAAGAGAAGAACGAAAAGAACATTTCTATAAAAATTTTATTGAAAATCTTATCACCGAGGCCAAGCGGCTGAATTTAAGTGAAAGTGATATAAAATCCATGATAGAAAGAGGGTTTGAAAAATGAATGGAATCGCTATAAAAAATATATCTAAAAACTTTGGCAACATCAACGCACTAGATAACGTCACCATAACCTTTGAGGAGAATAAAATTTACGGGCTTTTAGGGAGAAACGGTGCAGGAAAATCCACATTATTAAATATTATTACTAATCGTATCTTTTCGGATAGCGGTTCAATTATGATTAATAATCAACCGGCCAGAGAAAATGATCAGGCACTTAGAAAAGTCTACCTGATGAGTGAAAAGGACTTTTATCCCGAAAGCATGAAAGTCAAAGACGCATTCAAATGGACGAAAGAATTTTATCCGGATTTTGATATGGAATATGCCGTTTCACTGTCTGAAAAATTCACACTGAATATAAAGAGTAAAATCGAATCATTATCCACCGGTTATACGACAATTTTTAAGGTTATCACCGCACTTGCTTCCAATGTCCCCTATATACTGCTAGATGAGCCCATATTAGGCTTAGATGCCAATCACAGAGATTTACTTTATAAAATTATTATTGAAAAATACAGTCAATTTCCCTGTACAATCGTCATGAGTACACATCTAATTGAAGAAATAGCCCCATTAATTGAAGACGTCATCATTATTAAAGAAGGTAAAGTCATCAGCAATGACTCCAAGGAGGAATTACTTTCTAAAGGGTATACGGTATCAGGTCCCGCATCACTCATAGAAAAGTATATTGAAGGAAAGAATGTTTTAAGCGTTCATACTATCGGGGGGTTGAAAACAGCATATGTTTTAGAGCCACCGGTTCGTGTGAACTTGCCTGAAGGACTAGAAGCAGGAGTTATGGATTTACAGACTCTCTTTATACAATTAACCAATATTTAAAATCTGGAGGAGAATTAAGATGAAAGCAGCTATCAAATACCAAATAAATTATATAAAAAACATGCTTCTTGGATATTATGGTGTCTTTCTACTCGTCATTGTCTTTATTAGTTCATTGATGACAGTTGGCTCAAGCAACTCTTCCGGCTCCTTTTCCGGCATGGAGTTTACCAGTTCAATTGTCATACTTGTCGCCGGTATTACAGGCTTTAAGGAAAACTTCCTTTTCTTCATACAAAATGGTGTTTCAAGAAAAACTATTTGGAAAAGCAGAATTATATCCGTCTTATGTATGTGCGGAATCGTCGCTGCTGTAGATAAAATATTATTAAATATAGCACAGTTAACGATTAGCCGCCAACAAATTGCATTTAAAGGATTATTTGAAATGATTTATGAAAATGCATTTTCTAACATGAACGCAGTTATCGGCTTTATTGTAGATTTCCTGTTATCTTTCAGCCTTTATTTAGCATTGTCAGGTCTGGGGTATTTTATAGGCATTTTAATCTATCGGTTAAACAAAGTTGGAAAGGTGCTTGTTTGTGTTGGCGCATATACAATTCCATTTATTATTGTTCCACTCCTTGACTATTGGTTTTTCGATATGAAGCTGAGCGCCGGCTTTGCCAACATGGTCTCTTTCCTTTTCGGCTCAGATACTGGAAATCCATTACCTGCCATCCTCTCTTTTATATCCATCGGAATCATTTTATTTGCCCTTTGCTGGCTTCTGATTCGTAAGTCTGTGATAGGAGATAAAAAATAATGAAGATTTAAAGGTGCTCCCAGTCAAAGCGACTGCAGGAGCACCTTCTTATGGTTATGTAAATCTTGTTAATTATCAGGTCACGATTTCTAAGAAACTTGGAACCACTTCGCCTGAGTAGTAGAAAAGTCCACGTCCAAGCTGGTCACTGTCCCATACCCGTTGTGGGCTATCAGGATAAGCCGTGTATCCGGCAGCATAGACTTCAATTCGGTTACCTGACGGTTCCCAGAAATAAATTGATTGTCCACGTGTAATCGCATGGCGGGTAGGTCCAATATCCAATTTCAAACGATTAATCGCTATTAAATCAGCCGCACGGCCAATCTCACCCCAATTGCATAAATAGAAGCCTAAATGATGAATTTTGCCTGGTTCTGGATATTCAACAAATGCCAAATCGTGAGGTTTGTTATTCCCGGTAATCCAACTTGCCAGACGCTTGCCATCAGGCGTATTACATACCTCCGGCACATACATTCCGAATACTTCTTCACAGAAACGCTCTGCTTCAGCAATATTAGGGCCATACAGCAAGAAATGATCCATTCTCTGCGCACGCATACCGCGGGGTTCTCTTTGCCAGATATCCGGATTTTTAATCATCGGACCATCATCTGAAAGTTCAACTTCACTATAAATCTCAAATCTGTGTCCGGTGCTGATTGTAAACCCATAACGTTTACCAAAACCTGGTTGATCAGAGTTCGCCGGCACTTCATCAGTAGAATAGCCAAATGCCTCCACATCTTCTCTCATTTTCTCCAGTTCTTCCGGTGAGCAAACCTTAAAAGCTACATAATCAAGGCCGGCTTCGTCAGCCAAGCGCAAAGTCACCGAATGATGATCAAATTCATCATATCCCTTGAGGCAGATGCGACCGTCATCAGTACGGCACACCTCATCAAGTCCAAGAATATTCTTGTAGAAGTCCAATGTTTTGTCAAAATCCAATACCCTCAATTGTGCTAGTCCTGGTCGTAAAGTTCCTTTAAAAGCCATAAATACCATCCCTTCTCTTTTTAAATTATATTATTTACCGCGCAATCACTAAATTGCTACGGGGTTTCACACAGCAGATCAAAACGATATTATTCTCCTGATCACTTTCTGTAACATGTGCCCGACTCATTTTTTTCTCAACGATATATGAACCGGACAGTATCTTCATTTCACAAGCGCCGCAGCCCCCACCAAAACACCCATAGTGTACCGGTCCGCATCTGGCTCGCTTCATGGCTTCAAGAATAAATTCGTTCTCTTTACAGACAAAATGCTTTCCTGTATCTTTCACTTGAATTTGATATTCCCTACATTCCATGTTATCTATTTTATCTCCTTATCTTCCCTATCTTCCCTGTTTAAGCTGATAAGCAACATCGACAATCATGTCCTCCTGACCGCCTATCATTTTCCTGGATCCTAACTCTACCAGGATATCCCTTGGCTCCAAATCATATTTCTTTGCCGCTTCGTATACATGCAATAAGAATGAGGAATAGACCCCGGCATAACCCAACATCAACGAACCATTATCAATAACCTGCGGACGAAGCATCAATGGTTCCACCACATTCTGGGCAAGATCCATCAGACCATAGAAATCGACATCTGTTTCATATCCACAACGTTGTAAAACGCCGGCAATTACTTCAATTTGTGTGTTTCCGGCACCGGCACCAAGGCCACGCAGTGTTCCATCTATGTAAGTCGCACCAACTTCGGCTGCAGCCAGTGAATTAGCCGATGCCATGCCTAAATTATTGTGTGCATGAAAACCTACCGGTATTTTAATTGCACTTCGTACCGCTTCAATCCGCTCTCTGACACCATCCGGGAGCAAATAACCTGCCGAATCAGCCAGATTGACATAATCAGCTCCATAGCTTTCCATTTTCTTAGCTTCCTCAGCGATTCTTTCCGGTGATGCCATATGGGTCATCATTAAAAACCCGACGGCCATCATACCCATATCTTTTGCGGCTGCAATATGCTGGGCGCTGACATCTGCCTCTGTCACATGTGTTGCCACCCTTACCGCACGGGCTCCGCACGCATAAGCCTGCTTCAAATCCTCAATCGTCCCAACCCCGGGAAGAAGTAATACCGTCAGCTTGCCATTATTGATTTGTTTACCGGCTGCTTTCAAAAGCGTAAATTCATCAACTTTTGAAAATCCATATGTATAACTTGAACCGCCAAGACCATCTCCATGACTCAATTCAATCAGCGGCACACCGCATTGATCCAGACCGGCAGCAATGGCGGACACCTGTTCTTCGGTAAAGCAGTGCCTGAGCGCATGGCTTCCGTCACGCATTGTCGTATCTACAAAGGTAATTTTCTTCTGCATTGCCATTACGCCCCCTCCCTTTCTTTAAGCATCCGCTCGGCAATTCTTTCGGCCGCAGCAACTGCTGCTGAATTGATGATATCTAAGTTACCCGAGTATTCAGGCAGAAAATCTCCCTGTCCTTCTACCTCGACAATAACGGTAACCTTGTCTCCATCCATCATTGGCGGTACCCTCAGACGGTAACCGGGGACATATCCTTTAAGGTCGGCAATCATCTCATTCACCGATTCTGTAATCTTCTCAATCCCTACCGAAGGATCTTTAACCCGCACCACAATGGTATTTGTCATCATTAGTGGTGGATCGGCAGGGTTCAATATGATAATTGCCTTACCCTTATCCGCACCACCTATAACCTCAATAGCCTTAGAGGTCGTCTCGGTAAATTCATCCATATTGGCTCTGGTGCCGGGTCCGGCACTTTTTGAGGAAATACAGGCTACAATTTCACCATAAGCCGCACCTGCCACTCGGGAAATCGCATAAACAATCGGAATTGTTGCCTGACCTCCGCAGGTCACCATATTAATGTTATCTTCTTCTTGTAATTGCGCCAAATTGACACAAGGTACACAGTAGGGACCTATTGCTGCCGGTGTTAAATCGACCGCCTTTATTCCTGCCGCTTTAAGTGTCGGTCCATTCACTTTCAGGTGTGCCGCTGCACTGGTGGCATCAAATGCAATTTCAATATCTTTTTGTTCGGCTACTGCCTTTACACCTTCTGTAGAAACTGCCACGCCGTGGTCGGCTGCCCGCCTGATCCCTTCGGACTCGACAATTCCTGCCATCATACCCATTTCCAGATATTTGCTGCGAAAGATTTTATACATTAAATCGCTGCCAATATTTCCCGGTCCAATTACTGCCACTTTTATCTTTTCCAAGCTTTATCACCCCTTCACATTGTTAAATCTTACCATAAACAAATCTTATTTAAATGTTGCATTAACACTCCCGAAAGAGGAAAACTCAGCCCGGAACACATCACCTTTTTTAGCCAGCGGAGCTGCCGAAAACGCACCTGAGAGAATCACTTCTCCTTTTTTGAGAGAAACACCATAGCCCCAAAGACGATTCGCAAGCCAGGCAACTGCTTCACAGGGGTGACCCAATACCGCTGCCCCGATGCCTTCCTCAATCAGTTCATCATTTTTATAAAGATGCATTGTTACCGCCGCTAAATCAACTTCATCTATTTTAAGACGCTTTGTTCCTAAAACATAACGTCCCGAAGAAGCATTGTCGGCCACCGTATCTATGAGTTGAATCTTCCAGTCAGCCACACGGCTGTCCACAATCTCAAAAGCCGCAATTACATAATCGGTAGCCGCTTTAACATCTTCGGCGGTAACTTTTCCGCCCGTTAAATCGGCAGAGAGTACAAATGCTAATTCTCCTTCTATCTTTGGCTGAATTAACTGTGACGTATCAATCACACCATCTTTGCAATCCATTGCCGCAAATAAATGTCCGTAATCCGGCTCATTTACACCTAGCTGCTGCTGCATTCCCGGAGAGGTAAGTCCGATTTTCTTTCCCGAAATCACCTGTCCTTGTTCCACAACCCGCTCTACATTCTTCATCTGAATCGCATAGGCATCGTCTATTGTTAATGCCTGGTCCTGTTCGGTAAGTGGTGCTATTGAAATCCTGTTTCTCTCAGAAGTGTACAGCATATCTGCATATTTTTGATTATTCATTATCATCCCTCTTATCTATTAAAGAAATCGCGCAGCAAATCAGCAAATTCCTCTGTATGTTCAATCTGGCTCCAGTGACCACATTTTCCAAATACATGTAACTGTGAATTTTTAATCATCTGTAACAGCTTATATGAGTTTTCAAGCGGAATGACTCTATCCTCACGACCATGGATAATCAGTGTTTCTTGTTCAATATCTCTGATATACTGCTCGTTGCCCGCCATGCTTTCCACACCAACTTGACGCGGTTCAGGGAACATCGCCGAAAAGCTCTCCTGGAATCCCGGCTGCATACTGGATTCATAGCGACTCTTTATCAGATCTTTAGTCGCAAAGGAATGGTTATATGTAAAAAGCTCTAAGAGTTCTTCCATATTTTCAAAGGAAGGCGTATAACCCCAAACCCTATCCAATCCATAGGTAATCGGGAAGCTAACTCCCATAGCGCCCATCAGCACCAATTTATTGACACGTTCAGGATATTTGATGGCCATCGTTAATGCCAACGCACCACCAAAAGAATTACCAACTAAATTCGCTTTTTCTATATTCATGGCATCGAAAAAGTCAATTGTCTGCTGAACCCACTTATTCATCGTGTAAACAATATCTTTTGGACGTTCCGTAAAGCCAAAACCTGCCATATCCGGAGCCAGTATCCGAAAGTCATCTTTTAGCAACGGAAATATCTTATTCCAGTTGGCCCATGCGGTTACACCCGGTCCTGAACCATGTAAAAATACGATGGGATAGCCATCACCCAAGTCGTGGTAATTGGTCATAAACTCCCCTGTCTTCACACTGTTTGCAATTTCTGGTCTTTTTTCACTCATAATAATTTACCCCTTTCTAAAATTATAACTTATTTATCATCAAAATGATGTTTTCACAATGAGTTCTCTATTCAACCTTTCGATAACCCATCATATATGAAATGCTATCAGCAGTACGCATCAAATCATCGCGCACAACATCTAACCTATCACCATATAAATTATTTGCCAGACATGAAACGCTGATGGCATATTTCGCATTACCTTCCCGATCAAAAATCGGTGCCGCAACACAACGCAAGCTGTCCATTACTTCCCTGTCATCTATCGCATATCCTTGCTGACGTATTTTATGTAATTCTTTTTCTAAAATTTCACGACTGGTAATTGTATTTTTTGTCATCTGACGCATTCCGTGATTCGAAAGAATCCATTTGACCTCAGAAGGGCTTTTATAAGCCAGCAGTACCTTGCCCAATCCGCTGCAATGCATTGGAAGCCTTGCGCCGATTTCTGAAACAATACGCATCATATGTGTAGAATCTAATTTTTCAAGGTAGAGCACTTCGCCTTTATCTTCCTTGGCTAACTGAACCATTTCCCCTAACCGACTGTTCAGCCCCTGCATGAAAGGCTTTGCCACGGTACGCATATCCCAACTGCGGGCAACAATATTTCCCAGTTCAAAAAGCCGCACTCCTAAATAGTAACAACCGGTCGTTGGCGATTGATCTACATAATAATAATCCCGTAAAGTGGCAATTAAACCATGAACCGTCGTTTTAGGCCAACTAAGCGTCTTTGAAATCTCAGTGAGGCTCATCTCTCTGTTTTCCTCCGCCAGTAAATTAAGCAAGGTCAGAGCACGAGCCACCGATTGAACATGGGACTTATTACGTTCATCTCCGCTCATATATCAGTTCACCTCCTGTCAGAACTATTGGACATATTGCCTACAAACAACTCATAAGCTGTTCGCTTTTTATTTATTATATCAGAGTTTATTTTGCAATTCAATTAATTCGTTCGTTATATGGGAACTCATATTCCTTATTGCCGAACTATTTGATTGATTATTCCTTTTCCCGTTATATGCACACAATAAGAATAATTTCGTTTGTCCTAGAAACCGCTAATAATAAGGCATAAAAAAATATTTTAAATTGAGAACGCCCCCATTTTTATAGGAAATGG
>Ga0153983_1000044_pt1 | contig 26136 bp, 30 predicted proteins | sample TSGA067MetaG_FD_104693 | JGI IMG/M metagenome (GOLD analysis project Ga0153983, IMG submission 104693) | Attine ant fungus gardens microbial communities from Georgia, USA - TSGA067 MetaG | ecosystem: Host-associated > Fungi > Mycelium > Unclassified | place: USA: Georgia, Alexander Wildlife... | reverse complement strand
GCATTTTTTTAAGGTAATTTTCCTTCCACTTGTAATTTTCAGAAGCAGCTAAAATTTCGTGTTTTGCCATCGGCCGGCTGCTGTCCCAAAGAATTTTCATTAACTCATATTCACTTTTTGTTAATTTAAAGCTCTTGTTCACTTTTCCATCTCCCGTTCAATTAGTTTAATTGATTCTTTTTTTACAACTGCTTGTATGATAGCATGGTTGGAATATTTTGTCAAATACTAACAAGAATACTTTTAATAGGTATTATATTCGTCATTTTACATAGAAATACAAATTCTATCTTATTATATTCGCTGTTTTATATAGAACTACAAATTCCATCTTATTATTATAGGTATATTTTTAGTTCCTATATTCACCCAGATTATTTGTTCGTTAACTTCCCGATAATCTCTTTCAAATATGGGGATGCTCAACCGGTGCAACTTAAAAGAAAAAATGCAGCATGGCGGCAATAAAAGCATGAAAGTTCATTCATGTTCTTCAAACAGGTAGAAAAGCACTGAATTACAGAGTTTTATCACATAAAATGACCAGAGCAAGTAAAGGCAGCTCTGGTCTTAGTACACTCTTATAATCTCTTCATCAACTCTTCCCGCTCTTTTTCGAATCCGGGCTTCCCAAGCAATGCAAACATATTTCTTTTATATTCCTCCACACCGGGCTGATCAAAGGGATTTACTCCCAATACATAGCCGCTTACGCTAATGGCAAATTCAAAGAAGTAGAACAGCTGGCCGAGATAATAGGCATTCTGTTCCGGTATATTAATCAGCAGATTATACGTACCTCCGTCCGTATGTGCCAGAATGGTTCCATGCATCGCATTTTTATTCACAAAATCCATGGTCTTGCCCGACAGATAATTAAGCCCGTCCAAATCGGTCGGTTCTTCCTTTAAGGCAATGTCCGTAATCGGTTTTTCGACAGACAACACGGTTTCAAACATAATTCTGGATCCGTCCTGAATAAACTGACCTAAGGAATGAAGATCTGTAGTCAAATCCACGGAAGACGGATAAATCCCTTTTTGATCTTTTCCTTCGCTTTCTCCCGCAAGCTGTTTCCACCATTCTGCAATATAATGAAGGCTCGGCTCATAGTTTGCCATTACTTCCACATACTTTCCCTTCCGCAGCAGAATATTACGAAGCGCTGCATATTGAAGAGCATCATTCTCTTCAAAGTCCATATTAAGAGCATCTTCTCGTGCCTGGGCAGCCCCTTCCATCAGCTGTCTGATATCCGCACCACTTGCCGCAATGGGAATCAGACCGACTGCCGTTAATACGGAAAAGCGTCCGCCCACATCATCGGGCACCACAAAGGTTTCATAGCCCTCCGCTGCAGCAAGGGTTTTTAGCGCACCCTTTGCTTTATCGGTGGTCGCATATATTCGTTTTGCCGCTTCTTCTTTTCCATATTTTTTCTCAAGCATTTCTTTAAATATGCGAAAAGCAATAGCGGGCTCCGTAGTTGTCCCGGATTTGGAAATCACATTTACCGAAAAATCCCGGTCTCCAACAACATCTATGATTCCCTGCAGATAGGCAGCACTGATATTATTTCCTACATAATATAGTTCCGGAGTTTTACGAATCTCTTTTGATAAATTATTATAAAACGGATGATTTAAAAATTCATTGGCTGCTCTCGCACCCAGATAAGAACCGCCGATACCAATCACTAAGAGTATCTCTGAATCTTCCTGGATTTTTGCAGCTGCTTTTTGAATCCGGGAAAATTCTTCTTTATCATATGCAACAGGCAGATCAAGCCAGCCCAAAAACTCATGTCCCGAACCAGTTTTGGCTGTTAGTTCTTCTTTTGCTGCCTCTACCAATTTCCCCATGACGGCAACTTCATTTTCACTGACTACTTTTGCAGTTTTAGAGTAATCAAACGTTATTTTTTGTTTCATATCCGTTTTTCTCCTTTTGCTTTTCCTCAGTGTAGCAAATTCTCGTTTGATTATCAAGTTAGAAATTCCTGAATCACTTCTTTTACGATTGCCTCCTCTTCTTTTGAGAGTAAATGTCCATATTTGTTAGCAGTAGCCGCACTCTCCTGGATTCCCTTACTGATTTGTTCATATGCCTGCTCTGCAGCATCCGACTGTACCTTTTTTTCACTTTCATTATTCTTGCTTTTTTCCGGATTGCTGTTTTTATCTGCAGCGGCAGCATTTTTGCTATCCCCGGCAGGCTTGTCCGCACTGCTCTTATTTTCCACATTTTTCGTAGGCAGCTCATGAATCCCCTGTGCCGAATTCTTAACAGCCGCACTGCTGTCTGCTGTCTTTTTGCTCTCGCTTGCCTTGCCCTTTTTATGGCTGTTTTTCATGGGTCTTGTTTTTATGGCTTTTCCCTGGACTGCCTGATTCGGCGCAGACTTTACAGTCTTGCTCTCCATCTGTGACTTCTGAACTTCCAAGGAGAGTATCTTCCCGCTTTCCATCCCTTCATTTTCCAGATAATCCAAAAGCCCGTCTTCGATCATTTCCTCCTGATAAGATATCGCTAAGACTGCACGCAATATCAATAATCCTGCCGATATGCCCAATCCGGTCAAAATAGTCCCGGATCTTGTCCAGGGATTGTTGATTGTCCATTCCCCCGCACGATCTGCCAAAAAGAGATCAACTCCCATACAAGTCAGGCAGACAGCGATTGCATACCACAACATATTCTTCATTCTATGTAAAGAAATAAATCCTATCTTTCGTTCTTTGATCCGCTTACTAATGAAAATAGCCGGATTTTGAATTTGTGTGCGTTCCTTGAGCAGCTGCTGGTAATCCTGGCAAAACTTCTTCATCCATTTTCCTCTTGGATGGGGCAAATGCGATATGTCCCGAACAGTTCCTCTGTACGATACAGATACTGCTAACAAACTTACTGCTCCTAAGATGCCTGCGACCCAGATGCCATAATAAAATACATTCAAAATGAATCCCCCTTACTTTTCCTGCTTTTCATACAGGATGTTTTTTAGACTTTAATGATTTTATTATATAGCACAGGGTTGTATTTGGAAATAAAAATCGCTCGACAAATTCTCTGATAAACCGCCCTCTAGAGCTTGTCTACCAGTTCACAGACAAGTCTTACACTGTGGATAATCGCCTGTTTTTCAAAGGCCGGATAATCTGCTGATGCACTTTGATCTGCCTTATCGGAGATCGCCCGAAAAATCACAAACGGCACTTGATTTAAATACGCCGTCTGGGCAATAGACGCACCTTCCATTTCGGTACAATATCCTTGAAAATACTCTGAAATATATTTTTTCCTACTGCTGTCGGCGATAAACTGATCGCCGCTTACCACTCTTCCGGTAAAAACCGAAATGTCAGGATTCACCCTGCGGCATGCTTCAACTCCCAACTCTATCAGTGTCTTATCTGCGTCAAAGGATAAGGTTTCCATCCGCGGGATCTGCCCAAGGGGGTATCCGAATTCTCTTGCATCCACATCATGTTGAAGGGCATCGGTGGAGATCACCATATCTCCGATATTAATCTCATTTTTAAGAGAACCGGCTATCCCGGTATTCACCACCATTCCTATTTGAAAATCATCTGCCAGGATCTGTGTACATACGGCAGCATTGACCTTGCCGATTCCGCAGCGTACCACTACCACATCCTTTCCTTTTAGCTTTCCTTGATGAAACTCCATCAAGGCCTTTTTCATCACCTTAACTTCCGTCATCTTTTCTTTCAGTAATGCCACTTCTTCCTCCATGGCTCCAATAATTCCTATTCGTTTCATAGTATAAGCTCCTTTACTTCTATCGATCCCATTTATCACACAAAGCCTGAATCTGATCTGCAAATTTTGCCAGATCTTTGTTCGCTCCCCCTTCACTTCGTCTGATTATCGTCAGCAAACGCTGCCCTGCTGCAGCCAGCCGTGTATAAACTGCTGAAGTTTTAGCGGGTCTGATGTCCGCCTCTGCTTTTCTAAGCTGTATACCTGTCGTTTGCTTGATACACCTGTTGGAAAGCAAATCATATATGGTTCCGCTAAAAGGAGCCATCGCATCATATTTCAACTCCTCCGTCAACCGCTTTGTAAATATTTCACATACCTTGTCATCTCCGTGCACTATAAAAACTTTCTCAGGTTTTTTCTTAAATGCAGAAATCCATCTTAAAAGACCTGCATCATCCGCATGGCTGCTGATGCCCGGAAGTCTATCAATTCGAGCTCTGACTTGTATATCTTCACCAAACAGCCGCACCGTAGAAGCCCCGTCCAATAACGCTCTTCCAGTCGTTCCAACAGCCTGATATCCTACGAATAAAATAGTTGAATCCTCCCGCCATAGATGATGCTTCAAGTGATGCTTAATTCTTCCTGCATCGCACATCCCGCTGGCGGATATAATCACTTTCGGATATTCCTTTCCATTAATAGCTTTGGAGTCTTCACTGGTAATAGACAGTTTTAAACCGGGAAATCCGATCGGGTTAATCGCTTTTTGTACCAGTTCCATCGCCTCGCCGTCATAGCATTCCCTGTAATGCTCTTTAAAAATCGTTGTTGCACTGACTGCCAGAGGACTATCTACATATACCTCAAAGTCAGGATAATTGTCCACCAGTCGTTCTTCTTTTATTTTTCTAAGGAAATACAGCATCTCCTGGGTACGCCCTACGGCAAAGCTTGGTACCACCACATCCCCGCCCCGTTCAAAGGTTTTTTCCAGAATATTCGTCAGTGAAGCTATATAATCCGGTCTGGCACCATGACTCCTGTCACCATAAGTGGATTCCATAACTACATAATCTGCCTCTGTCAGATAAGCAGGGTCTCTAAGAAGCGGCTGGCTCTCATTTCCAATATCCCCGGAAAATACGATTTTACGCTCTTTTCCATCCTCTGTAATCCAGATTTCCACGCTGGCAGAGCCAAGCAGATGACCGGCATCACAAAAACGGATTCTGATCCTATCTTCTATTACAAGAAGCTCATTGTATTTACAGTTGACAAATTTCCGTATAACGCCTATCGCATCTTCCATTGTATAAGTCGGGACATGCTCTGCCTTGCCGGTCCGCCTTGCTTTTCTATTTTTCCATTCCGTTTCAGACATCTGGATGTGGGCACAATCTTTAAGCATAATCTCACATAGGTCACAGGTAGCCTCCGTTGCATACACATTTCCACGAAATCCTTTTGCATAAGCCAGAGGAAGATTACCGGAATGGTCGATATGGGCATGCGTCAAGATTATAAAATCTATATCTGAGAAAGGCACCGGCAATTCCTGATTTTCATAGTAGTCCCGTCCTTGCTCCATACCACAGTCTACCAGCCATCTCTTACCTGCCGCTTCCAGATAAAAACAACTTCCGGTTACCTCATGAGCTGCGCCAATGAATGTTAGCCGCATAGAAAAACCTCCTTTGAAGTATAGAATATGTAAGTAAACTACCTAATTCTATTATACTCCAAAAGAGGCTTCTATAAAATGATTTTTTTCAAGGAGTTCGTTCTTTTAAAAATCCCGTTCCACATAATCCGAAATATTCATTCGTCATGGCATAACGGATATAAGGACTTAATGTAGTTATGGAACGTATTGTCTCAGCATCTGAAAGGGAATTTGCCGGACCGACAAAATAATGGTAATTATGCTCCTTCCCAAATCCCAAAACACGGTAACCCCAATTCTCTCTGGCTCCGCAGTTAGGAATAGATATGAATCGTATCTTTTCCTTAACATACGCATATCTCTGATACAAATCATCAATGTTATCCGGAAGCACCATATTCCCAAGAAGTAATGTTCCGTTCTGATATTCTTTTGTTCCGTTTTTATTATGGCGTTTCATACAGTCATAATCACCGCGATGAGTACATTGGTAATTACACAGATCTTCTTCACCTTGCAGGCTGCCGGTACATGGTTCTATCAACGAGAACGGCTTGACCACCATTACACAGTCATCTCTTAGTGTGTTATCTTCCAGTGAGCCATGGTAAAGAATTAATGTCGGAAATTCATTTCCCTGATAAACTCCAAAAGAGAACACCCATCTATTTAAAATCAAATATCCAGCCTGATAAACCGGAAAGTAATATCCTTCTTCTTTTTCAATTTGTTGCTCTAACTCCAGATCGACAGGCTTAAAGTACTGCCCTTCCATCATTTCCGTCCCATCATAGGCAGGGCCATTGCCTGACAGATAGATGAATTCTTCTACCCCTTTGCTTTTTGCATAATAATAAGGATCTTTTAAAAAAGCCATGGATGCGTCTGATAATGTAAGTTCTGTGGCTGATTCCTGAAATTTTATCTGATCCATTAATATCCTTCTGTCCGTCTTGCTTATATACGGCATTACGATGCAGTGAATGTTCCTGCTGTCTAACATCCCCACCACCTGCTCCAGATAATACAAATCCAAAGACGCAATTGCCAGTATATCCAATTCACACGTATCATTTGCAAATCTTATATCTTCATTCGCAATATGGGGAATCGCTTCACTTGCACCGCTTACATACGCTACATTGATTTTTCGATTACTATATGTATCCCATAAACTGAAAATGTGGAAAATCCCATCATTTACGTTCCGAAACAAAATCTTAAAGTACCTGGCTTTCATATTATTTCCTCCCGCTTTATATAACCCTATAATAACAATAAGAATACGAAAAAAATTAAAAAAAATTACATATTTCTGCAAAAAAATTTCTATTATTTTCTTGACTTTTCCAAGTAACTGTATCATATTATCTATAGTGATCCCATCAATGACCAGCAGGAGGATTCAAATGAAACATATTGTTCTTACCGGCGGCGGAACAGCCGGTCATGTAACCCCAAATATTGCTATGATTCCGCGCTTGAAAGAATTAGGATACTCCATTTCCTACATCGGCTCTTATCAGGGAATTGAAAAAAAACTTATTAAAGATCTGGGTGTTCCTTACTACGGAATTTCTTCCGGTAAACTGCGCCGCTATTTTGACCTGCAAAATTTTACGGATCCCTTTCGGATTGTAAAAGGTTATCATGAAGCTTACAGGTTAATCAAACAGTTAAAACCTGATGTAGTCTTTTCAAAAGGCGGCTTTGTCACAGTTCCTGTCGTGATTGCTGCCAGCCGCAGGAAAATCCCTGTCTTCCTTCATGAATCGGATATGACCCCGGGACTGGCCAATAAAATCTGTATTCCTTTTGCCACAAAGGTATGCTGCAATTTCCCAGAGACCGTGGCACATCTTCCGGCTGAAAAAGCGGTATTAACAGGAACTCCCATACGACAGGAATTAATGTCCGGAAATATCCGGAGAGCCAGGGAATTTACCGGTCTTACAGCGGATATGCCGGTCATTTTAATCATCGGTGGGAGTCAGGGTGCTGCCGCAATTAACGAAAGTATCCGTGCCATTTTACCTGAATTATTAGAAGAATTTCAGATCATTCATCTATGCGGAAAAGACAAACTGGATACATCCCTCACTAATCGTAAGGGATATGTCCAGTATGAATATATCCAGAAAGAATTATCAGACTTATTTGCCCTGGCAGATATTGTTATTTCAAGAGCCGGTGCCAATGCAATTTGCGAAATCAGTGCTTTAAATAAACCTAATCTGTTGATTCCCCTCTCTGCAAAAGCAAGCCGCGGAGACCAGATTTTAAATGCCCGTTCTTTTGAAAAACTGGGATTTAGCATGGTATTAGAAGAGGAGGAGATCACAACCGAAACGCTGCTGACCTCTATCCATAAATTATATAATAACCGTCATACTTACATGGAGGCTATGTCACAAAGTAATCATACGGATTCTATAGCACATATCCTCAGTTTATTTGAAAAAGCTGTTTCTAAATGAAACAGAAAAGACATAATATTAAAGATAACTTAGAATAAGCTTATAAAATTACAGGGATTCATATTCATCCCCATATTCTTTTCGTATCCAGGCTTTTGCCCGATGCAGTTTTGTTCTCAGATTTCCAATGGTGATACCTAACTCACGGGCAACCTTCTGCGGGTCTCTTTTTTCAAAGACAATTCTGACAATGATTTTATGCCAATCAGAATTATAGTTTTTCAAATTCTTCATAACTTCATCCGTCAATTCTCTTCTAGACAGTTCGCCTGCCATTTCATCTCCATCATAGCTTACGGATACTCCTTCATTCCAATACACATGACACATCTTACCCGTATCTAATGTTTCATGCACCTGATATGCCTTTTTACAATAATCAATGGCTTTTCTCCTTGTATTTACGATGAGCCATGGTTTTATATATTCTTCTTCAATTTTTGTTTCACCATACTTTTCATAAAAAGTTACAAACACTTCCTGACAAATATCCTGTGCCAGATTATAATCCTTCAATACATTTTTAGCTATTTTCATCACCAAACGATAATATTGATGATAAATTTTATCAAAGCTGCCATTTTTCTTTACCATTTTTACACCCCTTAACAAGACCCGGCTTTTTCAAAAGCTGCTGCAATGTCTTGTCCCTCTTCCTTTCTTAAAATTCCCGGAACCCATCCTATCGCCACCTGATCCTCATTATACCTGGGAATCAAATGTAAATGGAAGTGAAACACAGTTTGTCCTGCGATATCTCCGTTATTTTGCAATACGTTAAAGCCATCACAGTGCAATACTTCTGTTAACACAGTAACCATTTTTTTTGCCAGAACGAACACTTTTGATGCCAGTTCATCCGTCAATTCATACAGATTGGCAAAATGTTCTTTCGGCAAAATCAAAGCATGACCCTTGGAAGCCGGACCCACGTCCAGAATAACGCGAAAATCATCATTTTCGTACAAAGTCGTGGACGGAATCTGACCATTTGCAATCTGACAGAAAATACAATTTAACATTTTTTACTCCTCTTCTTATTTGATCTTCATGCACAACTAAAGTGTCAAAAAGTAATTCTGCTTATTTTTGACACTTTAATCCCCTATGCATTTTTACAGGATTTCTTTTCATACATTAAGTCTAATAGATAGCCGGTTAAAAAGCAATCCCAAATTACATACTGTTACTGCATTTTCTTTTGAAGCCATTTCTCAACTTCAGCAGGGACTTTGGGTTCATGTACGCCAAGTAATGTGCTTTTACCGGCAGCCTGTGATGCTGCACTTTTAGCTATCTTCTGGATTTTCCCTGAAAAATTTTTTTGATTCCTTTTCATCTGTAGTTTTCCTCGCTTTCTTTTGCAACATACATTGCTGCTTTTAATTTTATTTAAAAGGTTTCAAAGTTTTTAAACCATGACCCCTTTTTTCGCTGAGTAAGTAATAACACTTACGTTGCGAATATTCTACTACGCTAATGATTTGAGATTAACTAATGACAGTACTTCTATCATTACAGGTATGACAATACTGCATCGCCAATGAGGCTGAAGTGCTGCTATGAATAAAAAACTCGTAATGCAATATGAATACCATCTCTTTTTTCTTTTCATATTCTCATCAAAGACTAACTGCACTCTTTTACCACTGGGTGCAAAGAGATATATACCCAATACCGCTATCCCCCATAATGGAACTAATACAGGCAGCGAAATACTAATCAATTGACGGGCGAAAATTCCGCTCGCCCACATCCCTACCATCCACAACATACACCCCAGGTTCGTTTCAGCATGATAGCCTCCCGCCTGTGAACGAAGCAGTGCGAAGCTGATTAAGATAATAATGGTTTCGCCTGTTTTATGCAGTAATATTCCCAGAAGAAGCAGAGCCAGATATTTAATTACATTTTCTAAAATTACTTCAATTCCATACTGAATCACTACCTGCTCTTCTTTATTTATCGGATTTCGCTGATGACTCCAAATCGTAATTTTACTTGCAGTTGATTCTAATATTTTCATGAATTTACTTCCCCTTCCATCCATGTTAGAATTATATCAAAGTTCGATATAATCGACAATTTTTATCATAATCTGCCGCTTTTTAATCATAAAACGAAATATCTTTAAGGAAATATACGGTTATGACATCACGTTTACCTTCTAAGGAGAGAATATTATGAGCAAATTCCATTTTTTCATATATTATTTGCTAAGTACTTTTAACTTATTTTTTACCTGTTCAAACGCACAAATGGAAAAATTCTCTATTAAAAGAAAGGCAGTACTCTTACTTTATATTTTTATAATCTTTTTTACTATTGGTCCTTGTTTCGGTCAAATTGTTATTCCATTAACCATAATAGGGCTGCTACTTCTAATCACATGGGAATTTCCTCACAAAATATTAAATGTTATTAGCTTCCTTCTAAGCTATCTGCTAGTTGTATGCTCTAATTATATCTTTACGCTTATTGCAAAGTCATGTTTTCATTTAACTGTAAACGACTTGAATGAGCGTTATATGATCCCATCTTCACTTTCTTATGTTATCTCTACATTTTTCCTAACAAAGTTTTTAAGATACCTTCTTTATGAAAAATTCAAAATACAAAATCTAAAGGTTTCAAAAACACTGGTGCTATGTCTGCTTGCTAATCTTGCCGTCTGCACAGCCATTTTCATTTTAGGAATTATCGGCGGTGAAAGGGTTGGGTATCCCCCGAGTATCGTCTTGTTCAACAATATTCTGTTTTTATCTTATTTCCTGTTATCCAATGCAATATTCCTTTATACCTACCGGATTATACATAAAGACGAACAACTAAAGACACAGCTCTCACAGTTTGAAAATCTCCAGTCTTATACTCAGGAGTTAGAAAATCTATACCGTGATATGCGTGCATTCAAGCATGATTACATTAATATTCTTACATCAATGAAACTTTATATCGATAAAGAGGATCTGGAATCTCTGCAAACTTATTTTTATAATGAAATCATTCCGATTAGTCAAACTTTTGCAGATTCTAACAATACACTTGGTTCTCTCTCCAATCTCAAATCGGAAGAATTAAAAAGTTTAGTTTCTTCTAAATTACTATATGCCATGGAAAAGGGACTTCATGTAGAGATCGAGATCATCAAACCGGTTTCAGCATTCTCCATGAAGCTTGTAGATCTGATCCGTATCATGGGTATTTTTCTTGATAATGCAATAGAAGCCTCCGTTGATTCCGACAAAAAATTAATTTCTCTTGCAATTATTCAAGAAAAGAATTATGTTGCTATTATAGTAGCAAATTCCTCTGATCCGCTTCCTTATCCAATATCAGCATTATGTAAGCAGAACGTTTCTGGAAAAGGAACAAATAGAGGAATCGGTCTGTATAACGCAAAGAAAATTATTGATTCTTATCCGAGCGTCACATGGGAAATGACTTATCAGAATTATTGTTTCGCGCAGATGTTAACCATTTATGAATCAGGTTCTTAAAGGAGGAACACTTATGATCTCTATTTACTTATGTGAGGACAATGTACAGCAATTGGAACACTGGAATGAAATTATTCGAAATTTTCTGCTTATGAATAATTTGAATGAAGATCTCGTCCTGGCAACTCCGGATCCGACTATTCTTTTAAAACATCTTACAAAACACCCGCCGGAAATCGGATTATACTTTTTAGATATTGACCTGGGTGCAGACATAAATGGTCTCACGTTAGCCACGAAAATCCGAAAGTATGACCCTCGTGGATATATCGTATTCATTACTACTCATATGGAAATGAGTTATATGACCTTTACTTATAAAGTAGAAGCCATGGATTTTATTCTGAAAGACCATGTCAATGACTTGCCTTATAAAATATGTCAGTGCATGCTGCAGGCAAATAATAACTATAAAAGAATGAAGTTGGATAAACAGGAATTACTGCCTGTAAAAATAGGCGGTGAAACTATTCTTCTTGATAGCAATGAAATTATCCGGATCGAAACCTCAGATACAATCCATAAAGTTGAGATACATACCAACTCCAGTATAAAAAGTGTATACGGTACCTTAAAAGAATTCGAAGCCGCTTTAGATAAAAAGCATTTTTATCGCTGTCATAAGTCTATTATCGTAAACACAAACCATATCCGCGAAATTAACAGACGCCAAAAGAATATTCTTTTATCCAACGGAGAAGTCTGTGATATTTCCTCCCGCTACTTAAAAAAGCTGGAAACGGTCATGCGAGCCCGATAATTTCCCGGTAGTTTGTTGTTTATTTTGTCGTTTTTTGTCGTTTTTTTCAATACGATACTGTTTGCTATTTCTATTATCTGGTGGTACACTATGACCTGAACTACTGCAGTAGGAAAGAGGAGAATATGCTAAGCAAAGAAGAAATACATAGAATTGATGTACTATGTAATGAAAATCAGGAATTTAAAACGCTGTATCAAAAATTACTGGAGGAGCAGCAGTATGAGGTTTCCAAAATTTCTCATGAAATCCGCAATCCTGTAACATTGGTAAACAGCTTTCTTCAATTATTAGAGGGAAGATATCCTGATTTAAAAGAAGATACCTATTGGATGAAAATTTTAGAAAACATGCGTTTCTTAAGAATGCTTCTGGATGAGGTTTCTGATTATAATAATTCCTTTCGCTTAGCGAAAAAAGAAACCAATCTCTATGTCCTGCTATCGGATATTGTGGATTCTTTCCGCTCTGCAAAAGAAGATCACCCTGTTTCCATAACACTAAAAAAAGAAACTCCTATTCCCAGCATACCGGTAGATGTAATTAAGATGAAGCAGGCCATAACGAATTTGCTGCGAAACGCCTATGAAGCTATCGATACAGAAGGATCTATTCTGCTGACGATTGGTACCGACGGTTCTGATATTACCATATGCATTTCTGATACCGGCTGTGGAATTCCATCTGAATATTTAACCGATATATTTCAGCCTTTCGCCACCCACAAGAAGCACGGCACCGGTTTGGGTCTTGTCATTACAAAGCGTATAGTGGAAGCTCATGAAGGTATTATTTCCGTAGTAACACAAGAAGGCAAAGGGGCTACTTTTACAATTGTTCTTCCCATCTGCTAAAAGCTGCTCAAAGAATCAGTATCCCCCATTCCTTCTTTTTTTATATAATAGAACTCCCAACAGGAAGCCACAAAACAAGCCGCCCAAATGAGCCATATTATCAACTCCCGTACTGGTAATCCCCAGATAAAGGGTCAGTACAATCATTAGTATGAGTCGTCCGGTTGTCAAATCCTCTATTCTTCCTTTATTCACAAGCAGAATATACAACATTGCACCAATGACTGCAAAAACAGCTCCGGAAGCTCCTGCTGATACGGTATTTTTATTTGAGACTATTTCGGTGTAGAAGGATATATAGCTGGCACCCAAACCGCCGACTACATAAATAATCAGATATTTCACACTGCCCACCGCGCGTTCCAGAGTATCACCCAGGAAAGCCAGCACAATCATGTTATTGATTAAATGGCTGATTCCGAAATGAAGGAACATGCAAGTAAATAGTCTATAATATTCGTGACCCACCTCCATCAGCGGAGAATACGCCGCTCCCCATTTTATCATATGAACAGTATCCAGAGAGGAACCGGTTATTTCCACCAGTATAAAGACAATTGCATTAATAGCAATCATTAGGGTATTCATTTTTACATTTTTTCTTTTCATTATCTGCTGCTTAATATTATCAAACATATATTTCCTCTGATCATTTCCTTCATAGATATAAACATCTTTTTCTTTCACACATTATAAGTCTTTTCACAAACCATTGCAACCTTTACATCAGTCGCTGCTATTTGAAGGAAAAGACGACATCCGCAAATCTTACCTCATCCCCCTCCATTAACTCGTATTCTTTTTCTCCTTCCAACAATTTTCCATTCACATACGTTCCATTTTTTGAATTTAAATCAATAACATAATACTTATTTTGGCTGCTTTTTATTTTGCTATGCAGTCTGCTGATGATTGATATAGGAATACAGTAATCCACTGCCTGTTCAAGCTTTCCGACAAGTATATTCTCTTTTTCTAAACGTATCGGGGGGAACTCAGGGATATTACTGACCAAACAATGGCATGTCTTATCCAATGCCCCAAGCAATATCGTATTCTGGTATTCCTCTTCTTGCTTTTCAACCCTCCACAGCTCCTCTTCCTGCTCTTCATTTTCCGGTTCTTTTTTTTTCGGTTCTTTTCTTTCCGGTTTTCTCACTTTCGGCATCTCCGTTTCTTCATGTTCCTCCGGTATCTCCAATTCTTTTTTTCGCCTGCGGTAGTACATCCAACTTCCTATTGCTGCTAAAATCAGTAAGATACCTGTGCCTGCTAAGATATAGGTGCGCGGCAGAAGACGATTGTGATATGCCAGGTAAATGCCTGCCACAACGATGAGCCCTGCCAGAATGGTTCCGGCTAATGAATAGACCGGATGTTTTTCGTCCTCTTCTTCCTCCGCTTCAAAAAAGGAGCGAAGTGCCTCTTGATGTAATTCTTCCTTCTTACGCAATTCTGCTTCAGGGATTTCATTCTTGGGGGGACTTTGCTTTTCCTTTTTCCTGAAAAGCTCTTGTTGAATCTGTTCCAGATTGAAATTCTCTTCCATCGAGCGCCGATAGATTCCATATCCTAATACTACTGCTTCTTGGTCCTGATGATCAATTTTAGGTAGTATATATTCTGCGAGTTCACGAAAGCTAAATAAAATTTCTTTCGAATAGGATGGAAGGTAACAAAAATAGATCGCTGCCTGATCCACATCCATATACATATATCTGGGATCCAGAATCAGATGATCCGCCTCAAGTAAATATCTTTGTATATTCATCAAAATATCTGTAATCCCGGTAAATAGCAGACATATCTCTTCTTTTCGCAATTTGCGGTTTTCAAACAAAACTGTCACTGACTGCCTGGAGGTGATTTCATAATAAAAAAACCATTGATTATCCATCCCCTGAATGGTACAGGGCAGCAGCCCCTCGATTGTATTGCCCGCCAGCATACGTACTTGATAAGAAGCTGTATCTACTTCCGCTTCCCCCTGCAAAATGAGATAATTGTGATTCATATCTCTTCTATAGTCAGCCTGCATGAAACACCTCCTCAATTTTCATTCCCATACGAACTTTTCGGATAAATGAAACCGGCTTTACAATCTTCACTTCTCCCTTCCCCCGGTAAGACCAGAAAAAGTCTTTGTATGCAGAAACAGTATGCACTTCATAAGCTACACTCACCTTATTTTCGCTGACACTGATTTCTGTCTGCAAATCTCCTACTCCCGGGTAACACATTTGAAAGGCTTCTTCTGTCTTCTTCTTTGTGATTTGTTCCCCGTTTCCATTTTTCATGGTTCCCTCCGTTCCCCCGCTTATTGCCGCTTCATAAGCTGCCGCCGTATACCAGGTTCGATTATGAATATAGAAGCAAAGAGTAAAAATCCCGACCATTACCCATAAAAGAACTCCCATTAACAATGCCGCTTCAACGGTGTAACTTCCCTTCAATTTCATGTTTCTTTATCCTCCGATGATTTTTCCTGCCATTCCCAAAAAAAGAAATGGCAGGAAAGGAAATTCTGCCTGCTTCCCTCTTTTTAGAAATATCATCAATATCCCTGCCCATACAGCACTCAGCAGTAATCCTCCGATAACGATTTCTGTGGTTTCCCATAATCCAACATAAATTCCCAAAACCAATACTGCCAGACTATCTCCATACCCCAGCGCCTCTCTTGTCCCTTTGCTCACTCCCAGAAGCACAAGTCCCGGAAGCAGGCATACTGATAATTGGGGAATTCTGTCATGATACTGCCAGATCTGTATACAGATACCGACTATTCCGAAAATGATAAATAACCATATGGATATTTTTCTGCGTTTTATATCCATAATGCTTCCAATTCCAAGAAAGAGAATCGCCATCATTTCATTGAAGCTAACTTCCATATCCTTTACACCTCGAACATACACGCAGATGATCTGCGCTTGATTTTTTCACTGTAATTACTGTCCTTTTTAGTCCGCTGCAGTTTTTTTTGCTATGATACTTGTTACCCTTATCAGTAATATAATAGGAAAAACTGCTGCCTGTTTTTTGATCCACACATTTTTCACAGGAATGGTATTTTTCTCCATACTGATTTCTAAGAGATGCTATCGAATTGCCGCTCACAGAAGAAACAGATAATTCCAGATATGTACACTCATTTGTTTCATGATAAACACTTTCATTCGGTGTTACATAGACCATTTGCTGTTCATTTTCCGGCTCTTTGCTTCCCTCTTTGTTATAACCTGTCCATGCTTTTACCCGGCCTCGTGCTTCAAGCTTTATACCTGAAACCGGAATCAGCGAGATGGGCGGACGATACTGGTAGACTGCATATAAGTCAACTACCTGATTTTCATATTCTGACAGTAAAAGCGAGACACCTCCGCTTCCTCCTACAATTCCCGGAAGTGATTCTCCTTTTAACCTGTCAGATAATTGTTTGCTCCCATAAGCAATACAAACAACAGTCGAACATTTCCCTATCGGAGATTGTCCTTCATTTCGCTCTGCCACATAGGCGTACATACCCAGTTCCTTTGCGCTTTCACATAAGGTGCTGCTAATAATTGTCTGTATTCGCAGAACATCTATAAAACAAATGAGCATGACCATGGCTAAAAAAAAGAAAGGTATTGCAAATGCACTTTCCACCGTTAAGCTTCCCTGTACGCAGGCATACAAAGATACCTTTTTCCGATTCTCCGGTTTTTTTACTTGAAGAGAGTGTTTTTCTAATTTTTTATTAAATTGGATTGAAGATCGTGAAAAAGGCATCTCTCTGCACCTCCTACATATCATACCCATACTGTCTTTGGATCGTCCATACTTGATTTCCCGGTCCCTCCACCTGCATTTCTATTTCTATTACACCGATACATGAATCCATCTGAAAATTCTCTTTCCCTTCCATCTGGCGAACGGTTCCTTCCACCATATCCATGCACCGGAAGGTCTGTGCTTCACCTGCTGACAATCCCAATAAAATGCGCAGATACTGCTGATAATCCATTCCCTTTTGGGATTTATGGACATCACTTTTTAATGTCTCTAATACATAAGGCAAATTTCCAAGGGATATCTGCCAGCTGCTGCTGTCCTTCACAAGCGGCACCTTCCCGCCTGCCATCAACTGTTTTACATCCAGAAGACTTTCTCCATATGCCCAGCATAGGATCAGAATCGGTTCCAGCAGCTGTTGTGCCTGCGGCAGTCCGATTGCCGTTGCCAGAGTAAGCGCCAGCGCAGATACTTCACCCCGCTTTGCCCCATCACTGTAAAGATAGACACAATTAGCTGCCTCTCTTAGAAGCAATAGACGGTTTACTGTTTTTTTGAGATTCTCCTGGTCTGTATCAGCTCCTTCTAAAATGTATTCCACTTGATAATCCAGAGTTCCTTCCAGCCGGGGAGTCGTGTAGCTGCTGCATTTTTGCAAAATATATTCCTGAAACAAAAGAGTATTTGTCATCGAATCTATATCTTCATCGATAAAGCTTTCACCCATCCCCTGCTGCAAAGAACGCCCTGAAACACCCTGGGAGATACGTATCCCCTTTTGGGAAACAGCAGACGGATTCTCCAATACCAGACCCAGGATTCCCATAGTTTGTACTTTTCTTATCACTTCAATTGGATTTTCTTCTATTGGGGTTGTTTCCTCTGTTGGAGTCGTCTCCTCTGTCATGGTCTCTATCTTTCCGTCATAATCCTGTAATGCCTCACCAATATCCTGTGAGTTTTTATTCTCTTCCTGTTCCAGGGCAGTTTGTTTGGAGGTTTGTACTTGATTTACAAGATCGGATAGTGCCTGGGCACCCATTGATTCTTTTACGTATGTAATACACTGCTGCCTGAATGATGCTCCGGCCTCATCTGTGGCCAGTGTGAATCCGGCAATGCCCGTCTGTTTGAGTTTTGAATTGACCAAATCCGTATCCAATACGGGCTGCATATCTTCCTGCAGATTGTCTATCACACATCCAAGGCGCAGATTCCCTCCACCGTAGGAGCCCTCCAGAAAAAATAAATCATAGTTTTCCAGTAAGACCTGATCATATTCTGCAAAAAGTGAATATAGTGCTGCGTCTGCAGCATTCGCTGCCACTGCCCTTGCCGAAGCCACTTGTCCCGATTGAAAACAACCAACGACAAGCGCCGTCACTATCGTTAACATCAGGCATAGCATTACCGTAATACTTCCTTTCTTCATGTACTCCTCCTATTTTTCCGAAATTTTAGATACCGTCACTCTGACTGGTAATTTTGGACAATATGCTATTCACCAGACTGGTCAGCTGTTTTTTAAATATAATTACCAACCCAATCAATACGACCAGAATCAGAATGATCTCCACGACGCCAATTGCATCTTCTTCCCGTAAGAAACTCTGTAACTGTTTTATCCTTCTCACCTCCTTTCCAGTGCGCTGACTGGCTGTACACTAAGCCGTCATCGTCAGCCCTGCGGGCACCATAAGAATGATCAGTACGACCAGCAGCATTAGCAGCATGGGAACCAGCAATTTGGTAACCGCCTGCTCTCCCGCTATCTTCGCATTCCTTTTTCTGTCTTCCAGTGCTTCAGCCGCTTCTCTTTCCAGCAATGCCAGCAGCCCTTTACTTCCTCTCCTGAGATTTTGAGACAATAAAACGGCAAATGTCTTATATTTCGCTATTTCAAGGCGGGCAGCTAAGCGTTGATACGCTTCCAGTTCTGCCATCCCTCCTTCCATCTGTTGGCAGACAGTTACGATTTCGTCATAGGCGTAGCGTTTCGATGCAGAATATCCTGACTGAAACTGCTGATAGTCTACAGCAATCTTATACAATGCGTTTCGTATCGTCATTCCGGCGCCTAACAACAATACCATCTTACTGACAACATCGGGATAATCCAAAAGCATCTGCTCCTGTTTTCGTCTTCTGTCTTCTTCCTTCGCTTTTACATCTCTAAGCAACAGCAGCACAGCTGCAAAAATAGATAAGCAAGCTATATAAATTCCGGTGTGAGAAGAAATTTGTGACCAGATTACTTTTTTTCCATCAATGGTTTCAGGCAGATACAGCTTGTCCTGCGAATCTTCTTCATTGATTCTGTCTATTTCAGCCGCCGCCTTCTGGCTCAATGCTTCTTCCTCAGATAAGATTTCGGGATATACCTTCACCTGCCGTTGATATACAGCAGATTCTTCCCCCAGTAAAAGTTCTGCTGTCAGCAGTACATCAACCCCTTGCTCAGGTATTGCTGCTCCCAGATGTCCTTCCCAATCTAAGATCTGAGGATCATCTGTCATCCACGAAATCTGGATGGGCGATTCCGGAAGTGCTGTGATGAGCTGTAACGGATAGCGGATTTCCTCCAGACTCTCGTTTTTTCCCAATATATTTTCCTCCATATGTGCAAGGGCATCATCAAAGAATTCTTGTATTTCTTCCTTTTTATATTGCTGCTCTTCTACCTGTACGGTAATTTCTCTTTTTTTTGCCTCCCCTTCTATCTGAAATTCTATATCCTGAGTGTAGTCTCCTTCTCCATAAGAATTACGCGGGAGATAGGCTTCCTGCTGTGATTCCTGTTCCCGCCATTCTCCTAAGCTTACCCACAGTCCCAATAAATTTCCTGCACAGACTACTGCCAGAAACAAGGCCAGCATTTGTTCTTCCAGCTTCCAGCGGTGAAAGGCAGTTCGCTCCAGGAATCTTCCTCCTTTCAGAAAAACCGCATTCCACCAACTAGTTTTTCTTTTTGTTTTTTCTTTTCTTGTAAGTAAGAAAAACAACAAAAGTCCTGTACATATTCCAATCTGAATATACATACTTATACCTCAATGTCCACTATTTTTCGTCCCATCCAATAAGCAAGGAGGTAGATGCCCAAACAAGCGGTCATAATAAAGACACCAAAAACATTTCCATAAAGCACTTCTAAAAACCCCGGAGATGTTATTTGCATGTAGCATAGAATCCCAAAGGGCATACAGCTCATAATGGTATGTTCCAGCTTCTTCGCTGCCAATGCTGCGTCAATTTCTTTTTTTACATCAATCTTATCCTCTAAAATTCGGATGCTTTTTTGCAGAATGGTAATTACATTTCCGCCGGTTCTTTTTGCTGTTGCCAAAATGACGGAAAAATTGGCAACATCTTCAACCCCACTTCGTCCGGCAAAATCATGCAGCAGTTTTTCTAACGGTACCTGCAAATGAAGCTGATGTTCTATATATGTAAATTCCTTTACCAAATCTTCCTCCTTCCCATAAATCTTTTTTAAGTCCCTGCACGCTTCCGTAAAAGCATTTTCCAGAGAATATCCCGCCCTAAGAGCTGCATTAAGTGCCGACAGCGCATCTCGAAATTGATAATTCAATTGATTTTTCCGCTGCTTTATCAGCTGTTTTTTCTTATTTTTCAGATAAAACAGCGGGATCGGAAATAAGAAGAAAAATGCGATCCAGGAGCGGTAAAACAAATAATTGATCACCAGACATAAAAAACTGCTTTCCAAAGAATGCCAGATCCACTCTTTTTTTGAAAATTGATACTGATTATAATTCGTCTTCATAGATAACTCCTTCCCTTTCCAGCTTTTCCGTGTGGTTTAAAGTCCCTGTCCTGATCAATCCTCTGCCTTCTTTCCATTGGAAAACAGGATGCAATATTACCTGCCCTCCTTCGAACCCTTCAACCTCGGAGATTTCCAGCACCTTTCGGCTTTTATCCGGCATTCTTCCCAAATGTATAAACAAATCAAATCCGGCGGCAATCTGCCGGCGTATGGCTTCTAACGGAAGGGAAAGACCCATTAAGGCCATGGTCTCCAAGCGGCTGACCATATCTGCACCGCTGTTGGCATGAGCTGTAGACAGACTGCCTTCATGTCCGGTATTAATTGCCTGCAAAAGATCCACCGCTTCACTGGAACGCACTTCACCTACGATAATTCGATCCGGTCTGAGGCGCAAAGCTGTCTTCATTAATTCTCGAATGGTAATTTCCTGACTTCCTTCCATATTTTCCATTTTCGTCTCTAAGCGAACCAGATTTTCAATTCCCTGAATCTGCAATTCAGCATTGTCTTCAATCGTCACCACCCTTTCATCTTTAGGGATGTAGTTGGACAATGCATTTAAAAACGTGGTCTTTCCGGCTCCTGTCCCGCCGCCAATCATCATGGTATATTTCCCCCGTATGAGTTTTTTTAGAAATTCGGCTGCCTCTTTCGTAACGCTGTTATTTTGGATCAGCTGTGTAAGTGTAATGGGCTGATCAGGATGGCGCCGGATCGTTAATATCGGACCATTTAAAGCTACCGGTGCTATCACGGCATTGACCCTCGCTCCGTTCTCCAGCCTTGCATCTACGATTGGCTTCGATGTATTAATTACCCGGTTTGAATAAGCCACAATCTGCTGAATCACATCATACAGTTTTTCTTCCGAGAGAAAGGTTTTCTCCCACAAGCGTATTTTCCCTTCCCGTTCCACAAAAATCTGATTCCAGCCATTTACCATGATTTCGGTAACCTGATCGTCGTCAAGCAGTTCCTGCAGGACATCCAGCTTTCTCACAGAGCAAAACAGTTCCTGACGGAGTCTGTCTTTTTCCGGTAAGGTCAAGTATTGTTTTCTGCTGTTTTTCAGAATCAGTTCATCAATCATTTCCAATATTTCTTCATCAGAAATTTCCCAGGAGCTGTCCAGCTGCTCCAGCAATTCTTTCCTTAGCTGCTTAGCCCTTGTCATGTTGTATCACGCTTTCTCAGGATCGTCCGTACATAATCCCCCAGTTCACTCCACATCAGCTGTTCTGCGTAATACTCTCCATTTGCAAAGCAGCCGTGAAAGGGTGGTTTGACCTGTTCGATTTTAGAAAGAACCGGGGTTAAATCCCACATCTGCATTAGATTTTCAAATTGCTTGATTTTTGCCGCCGACACGGCATCCTTTAAAACCGGCATGTAGATATGCCTGCAAAGATCCATGATATGATAGAGGTCATCCACACCATCTCCCAGATCTAAAAGCAGTACTTCGTAAGAACTGTTTTGGACAATCTCATTAATCAGCCGCACCCACTCCTCATAGGTAGTTGCCCGGATATCCATGGGTGAGAGCACCGGCGGCAGGTAGTCCAGATTATTGACCGATTGAATCATACTATTTAATTTAAAAATTAAGTTGGAATTTTCCTGACGAATGTAATAGATGAGATCACTTAGAAGCGATTTGCAAGAAACTAATGTTATGTCAATACGCCCATAAATCCAGCATTCATGCACCTTGAGCCATATTTTTTTAATTTTTTAATTACTGGTTTAAACAGGTCAAAACAGGTCAAAACTAACACTCATGTCGTCAAAATGTCGTCAATTCACAATGATATAATATGCCCTATTATCAACACTCACCCTTCATCCGGCACATACTCCACGAGGTTGCCGGAGCTACGGAATCCGTGTCTTTTTTCTTACAGAAATAATTTGAAAAACTTTTGAAAAAAGTATTGACATTATAACACTATAGTGTTATACTTATATCAAGTCAAAGGAATAGCAAACAATTAAAAAACAAGAGAAAGCGAAGAGGTAGTAAAAATGACAAACAAAGAAATCAACGAAATGAAGAAAGTAGTTAGAGAGCAAACAGATATGAGCATGAAAGATTTTGAAGTCACAAGTTGCGGTAATAATTGGATAGGCTACAAGTACTATGCTACAAATTATGATCGTGTAACTAACAACTACACTCATAGAACAATCGAGGTGTAAGATGAAATTACAAAAATTAAGGGAGCGGGCTGGGTTTTCCCAGTCCAGCCTTGCAAAAGTAGCAGGAGTATCCTATTCGTTAATTCGCAACATAGAACAAGGACAGAAGCGGATCGGCGGGATGTCAGGGGAAAGACTGTATAGGCTTGCACTGGTGTTGAATTGCCGCATAGAGGACTTCCTTGACACGAATAGCCTTGCGCAAGAGGTTGCTAATAAGAAGAATTATGCAGGGCTAAAATGGGGGCTATTGCGAATAGAAGAACAAGAACTACTCCTCGCCGGGGCAAGCGCTGTTGATGGACGAACAGATAACAATATAAAGAGTGACGGCGAGTGTATTGTAGATTTATCTATATATCCGTTTTCGATTCCGGGAAAGTTCACTTGCGGCGAGGGCGAGGATGAAATTACCATTGACGATGATGCAGTGATTTATAGTAGCGAAGGATGATAAAATGAAACGAGCGGATTTAACAGGCAGAAAGTTCGAAAGGCTCAAAGTTATTGGGATTTCGGATAAAAAGCGGGCAACTTCTTGGCTCTGGGAATGTAGGTGTAGTTGCGGCAACATCGTATATTGCAGAGCGTGGGATTTAACCAGCGGGTCTGTGAGGAGTTGCGGCTGCTTAAAGCGTGATCACATGAGAGAAGTAAATGATAAACATAAAAACGATTATGCGCATAACACAAATATTCATAAGGCGCTGCCTAAAAAATTAAACAAGAATAATACCAGTGGGCACAGGGGCGTTTGCTGGAGTAAAAATGCTCAACGATGGACTGTATATATTCGATTTCAAAAAAAGTCATATTACCTAGGTATATTCGAGGATATTCAGGATGCAATCAAAGCAAGGAGGGAGGCTGAACAAAAATTACATGGCCCGTTCCTGGAATGGTACAGGGAGACATACCCTGAACGTTTCGAGGAATTACAAAAGAAAAGAAAATCTATAGATCAGGGCGAGTAGCCTTGACATTTAAAGAGGCGTAATTGCGTCCCTTGAAAAAATATTGTAAAATATTGCAAATTGATTAAAAATATAAAATTTGTAGCATACTATATTTACAAATAATTAAATGTAATTAGGGAATGTGAGTTCGGCTTGACAGAGATCAGCATATATTGTAAAGTAATATCATAAAACATTGTGACTGAACTGGGAGGTAGGTCACATACTTTATTATATACGCATATAATAAAGCGAATGAAAGGAGGGCGACATTATGGCAACTACAAGTTTTCAAAAGGATTTTAAGCTGGGCAAAAAGCAATCTGATAAGTTTTATGAAGTAATGACTAAGAAGGTTAAGCCTGCCCTAGACCCTGATTTTGAATCTAAATATAAGTCTGTAAGTGAATACAGAGACACATTGAGAAGGGTATTTGGCGAATGATAAACTATTTAGTCTTTGCCCTAAAGGATATGCTAGACCAAGGGACTGAACAAGAAAATATAATCAATTCATTTAAAAAGTTCTCCTGTCAAAAAGAAAAAGACTTGGAGAACTTTTTAGTGAACAAAGCCATTGAATGGGAAAACATAGATTATGGCAGAACGTATTTAATGATAGATGGGGAAAGGGATAGAATAGCAGGATTTTTTACCATTTCTCTCAAGTCTGTGGATTTAGGTAATTTACCAGGGAAAAGAAGAAGGAAATTGCTTAAAAGCACCCCCGGCAGAGATGGGTTAAAAAGCTATCCCGCTTTTCTAATAGGTCAAATCGGGAGATGCGACAAATACAGCAGTGAAGACCTACCCGGAAAAATAATCCTCTCGGAATGCTATAGCGCTTTTAAAAACGTACATAACATAATTGGCGGGAACATAATTGTATTACAATGCAGGGAATATATGTATGAAAAATTCTACAAAGAACATGAGTTTGCGAAGCTGGAAGATAATATTGATAGCGACGGGCTTCTGACATTGTATAAGCGTGAATTTTAATTCAATAAAATAATTTTCGCCCCTCTCCGAAGAAAGGGGCTTTGATTTTGCGACTCTCTAAATTATTGACCGGGTCTTGAGTGATATAGTTTGTAAGCTGAGTCCGACCCAAATACCTTGTCCGGGGTTGCTCCAATAGCCGCCTGTAACAACCCTGTAGCGGTCGCAACGCTCGTACCATAGTCCATATCGCATGCAGCCTTTCCTTTTGCCGTGGTAGCGGGATAATACCCGCAGAACATAAGCGCAATCTGATACAGCTTAACTATGTTAGTATTATTGTACTTGGATGATGTTGACAATGATGGGTGAGCCTTTTTACTTCCGCTTCCGAATAATCCATCTATCGCCCCCGTATACAGCCCTCTGACCGCCATTTCTCTCTGTAGGTTAAGGATCAGCTTTTTCCACGTTGCCGCCCCTGCCTCACCATCCACCGTCAATTTAGCAAGACCATCTACCGTACCATACATTTCATTCAGTAATTCTTGCCCCATTTTGTTCAACTGAGCGCTTGAATAGCCTTTGTAGAGATTGTTAGTCGATGTAGTTGTCGTGGACGTGCTTCCGGCTGTCGAACTCGCCCCGCCAATCTGACTTTTAAACTTATTCCAAAGAGTAGGGCTAGAGCCTAGCCATCCAGTCCACCCAGGGCAACTCTTGGAACACACATCATAATGACGGTAAACATTGCTGGCTGATATTCCGTATTTAGCCATTAAGGATTTTGTTAATGCCACTGTATTTGCAAATGTAGCATCGGCAATAACTCCGTTTGTTGAACACATCTCAATACTAATTGAATTTTTATTTGTTACGGTTCCAAATTTATTGCCGGAGCCGTAATTTTTACCGACCGCCCATGACGTATTGGCATCGTCAACAACTTGATAGACGGTAGTTTTGTCTACAAAATAATGTGCAGACGAACCTCTGTTGGTGCTTCTGAAAAAGTTTGCATTTGCTTTTGCGGTATCTGTTTTGTTTCCCGTGTAGTGGATTACAATGTATTTCCTGCCGCTATTTCCTTTTGTATAATTTACTGTCGTCAAGTCTTTTACTAACGTGTACGCCATAATTATTCCCTCTCTTTCTGCAATAAAATAGAAACGGTTTCCCATCCCCTTCTATTTACCCTCATACATAGTTTCCTTACTCAACCTCCGGTAATCCGGCAATAGATGTTAAGATAGACAACACACCTGCCATAACCGATGCTGATGCAATAACAACCCAATCGACATTTGTAATCAATGCTGTTGAGCCAATCGTAGCCACCGCTGTCTGGCAAACAGTTTTAAGTGCTCTGATACCTGCTGCTTTTAACCAAGTTTTTGTAATCATGATTTTACCTCCTCATATAGTCAAGTCTTTTTTCCTTAAAAATCAAGGTTTTTTTAGTCTCTATACCTCATCAAATGAACCACGG
>Ga0153983_1000043_pt1 | contig 26679 bp, 33 predicted proteins | sample TSGA067MetaG_FD_104693 | JGI IMG/M metagenome (GOLD analysis project Ga0153983, IMG submission 104693) | Attine ant fungus gardens microbial communities from Georgia, USA - TSGA067 MetaG | ecosystem: Host-associated > Fungi > Mycelium > Unclassified | place: USA: Georgia, Alexander Wildlife... | reverse complement strand
ACTTCCAGATGCAATATTCAAAAAGCCTCGGCGTAGCACCACTACGCCTACGTTTTTTGAATATCACCTCTGAAAGTTTATCCTGCATACTCAGTCCAGTTATTTGCAGGATGATATACTAGTATTTTCATTGTTAATTATTATATTGGGTTGTCGATTTGCTTCCGTTTGCTCCTTCACAACCAGCCCAATATGATCTCTGCAATAATTCCTACCATTTATATCAACTAGACATTCCTCGCAGTAAAATTTTCCCGCAGTAAGTGCAAGTTCCTACTGCTTCTTTTTCTGGATGTTTTACACAATTCATAAATCAATCCTCCATTATGTATATTTATTAAAAGCCATTGGGTTGATAATCCTTTTTGTTTTTTTGAATTTCAGCATATTTCAAAAATTCGGTGCAAACATATTTTATTTTAATCCGTACTGGGACTTGCTGTCCAGTGCCCCATTAGAAAAAGTTATACTAGCACTCGATGATTTATTACTGTCCCCATAGAAATTAAATATTTGGTAATAATATTCAGTGCCTGGTTCACCGCTTTCAGAAACAACCTCTCCTTCACCACCAACGATTGCAACGACTTCATCATAAATCATTCCGACTGTCAATTGTTCATATTCTTCCAGTGTTATAAATTGGAGGGCGGCTTCTGCTTCCGCATTCGCTGCGGCTTCTTCATTTGCGTCAATCTCTTCATAATTTCCGCTAGGTGATATTTGAATTTCAAATGCTTCAAACGTTTCTTCGTAATTATCGCTATATCCGGTCGCCTGCAAAGTGAAATCTGTTTCCATATCTATATTTTCAAATGTAACCACTCCTGAGGTAGAATTCCCTGGCATTAGTCCACCACCTGTTTGTACTTGTTCGTAATTAGCGTCATAATTTTCTTTATAAGAAAATTGATTGGAATTTTGTGATATTTTCATATCATACGGAAATAAAGAAAATGTGCTTGCTCCATTATTGGCTATGGTCACATAAACCCGTGTTTCACTTCCGGCAAATTCAACTTTGTCAACACTGAGGGAGTATCCATACTGTTCTTTTGAGCGATTTACATCTATTGATTTAATAGTTGGAGACACAACATCTACATACGTAGAAACTTCAACACTATCTGCAGTAATGAGCGGAACTGCAATTGTGCCGCCAAGCATATTTTCACCTTTAAACGTTCCGGATATCATTCCCTCCACGATAACATAATCGTTTTGGTTAAAAGTAGTGTCCGTATTATCGTAGTGTACTATAAAATTATTGCTATAATTTACTGGGTCGTAATATATCTGTAAGGCTGTAGTCCCGTCGCTTTTTTCAGGAGCCGTAAATATTTGCCCGCTTAGCTCTACGTACTTTCCTTTAAAACTGTCTGGATTTGTAAATAACTCTGGTACTTCAGATTCATCAATATATACTTTTTCGTCCTTATTTGAATCGTTGTCGCTCCCAGAAGTGCATCCCGTCATGCTAATAATAAGCATAGTTAGTATGCAAAAAATTGATATTTTCTTTTTCATTTCCTTTTCTCTCTCTCTTATGTATTTTTATTAAAAAGCTATTGGCTTAATAATCTTGTTATAAATCCTCTCCATACAGCCATAAGTATTTTGCACTCACAAACCCTTCTGGCTCATAGTCATTTTCATAGTGTTTCATGTTTTGCATATACGCAATAGCTTCCAGGGCTTTAAAATGGTTGTCCTCTTGTGTACATCCTTCGCACAATGCTTCTTTGTTGTTGTACATAAGCGCCCCGCATTCAGAACATCTTCTTTTACTCCACATAAATTCATTCCGGATTATATTATAGAAATGATTATATATGGTTTTATCCGTAGCGGATATTTTATTCCCATACAATGATATGTATTGATACCAACGCTGATAGTCGTTGAAAGCGATTTCAGCCGCCTGGTGTGTAAGTTCAAATATTTCAGACACTTAAAGATGCTCACTACATTTTGAATAATGAATTGCCATGCGGGGTACAAGTATGCAGCTTGCAAAATAGTTTGCTGCTCGTTCGTGCATTTCACTGTTGCCTTTATGTTCCAGTACATGGTGACCAAGCTCATGCATAAGGGAAAATCGTGTTCTTCCGACAATATTTCTCTCATTAATAGGCAATCAGCATATTATTTCTATCCGTGAACACATCTTCGGAAAAAGAAATACATATGTCATATGGTAATAAATTGAGCGAAAAATTTAATCATCCTTACCAAATCCATACTGATCCATTGTATCTTGCATTTGCTGTTTCATGCTCATGATGTCCTGCTTTCGCACATCAGCCTTGAACAACTGTCCCAATAACTGACGGTTATATTCACCCGTGATTATGGACGGCTCTTTGCCAAAATGCTCAAATGCTTCTTCCACCACCTCGGTACCGGTCTGAAAGCCAATGGTGTCTGGGGATACTTCGGTGAAATTTTGACCGATGGTGTTGCCGGGCAGTACTGCCATTGCATCAATGCCGTAATCGGATAACTCACCCCATAGAGCTTCAGCAAGAGTAAAGATATATGCTTTCGTGGCAGCCTGAATCTTCGGCAACAAAAACCCATTCTCCGTATCTGTTTTTGAAACTCATGTTAAAACCCTCCTTTCGGTAATAAACATAATCCTCTGCTAATTTAATGGTAGCAAGTGTCTATCTTTTTTCTATAGATTAATTATACTAGAAAGATTGTCTGCTTTCAATAAAATTATAGGGGCTTAAATATTTATCTGAATCTTACAGGAACACTTATATCCTCTTAGGTAAGAGATAGATTTTGGTGGCAACTTATGGTAGAATTTAATCAGAGTAATTTTATTTTGTGCGCTTGCCCTGTTTTACATTGGGGAGCGCAATGAATTATTATTGGGTTTAGTGTTGGTTCAACTATTGCGTGGAGATGCAGTGAACAACTATTATATGATGGAATAATTTGCTGTTACGGTTCACGAATAAGAGACTACATGACTATAAACCCAAAGTGTCCTGTCTTATTGGTATTTGCAAAACAAGATTCATTTGATGTTATAGGAAACACAATACAACTTCAGAACAAAGAAAACATATCAATTAAAATATTAGATGCCAAACATGGTTTTGTGGATTTTTATTCCAAAAGCTATAGCCTCTCAGAAGCAGAAATATTTAATCAATATAGAAAAAGCTTTACGGCAGACTGTATCAGGGGCGGAATCCCTAAGGAAGATAGGGATCCACATCCGGATCTTACAAAAAATAGAAGAAGATCTTGCCCGTATCTATGGGATAACTGAATTAATATTTTGGATATTTTAACCGAATCATCAACGTTAAGAGTAATATATCAAACAAGCAGTTCGTAAAGTCTGAAACGGTCAAGGCCATATGCAGTGAGCCCTAAATCCACCGTGTCGATATAGGTATAACCACAGGTTTCATACAACCTGATAGCAGGGATATTGTTTTCGTACACATCAAGCCGGATAGAGCGCATACTTAATTTTTTCGCATGGCGCAAAGCAAAATCCATAAGATACTTACCAATCCCTTGCGACAAGCAGTCAGGATGCACAGCCAACGTATGAATCACGATAATATGCGAGCAGTCGCAGTTTATCAGCCAATTGACCTTACTATAAGCAGGTTCAGGGTGGTGGTTTAGAACCACCGAACCAACGATGATGCTATTTTTCTTTGCAACGAACAGATTTTTCTCAAGAAATCCATTCTCAGCGTCTTTATAGGTGGGATAAATACCTTTTATCCACTCCGGATAATTACGACCGGCTGCAAGAAAGTCATTTAGATCGTCGTACAGCTTTGCAATCTCAGCTATGTCTTCGGCAATAGCAGGTGCAATTTGAATATTCATAAAATTCCTTATATCTCCGCATGAGAGTGCCAATGTTTCAACTTCATTTTTATCCAGCTTATCGCCTGAAGGCGTTAATGCTTCTTTTACTATTCAACAGGAATCGCTACAATCGTGACGAAGTTTGCCGGAGGTTCCTCCGTATTCGGTCCCTTTACAAAGATTTCCCGGCTCGGCGCCGCAAGTTTATGACCATTTGCCTCCGCATATTGATTGATTGCCTGATAGGCCATGTAGATTGTATCGTAGGGACCGATGTGCTGGGTAACAAGCGCCCGCACTCCCGGAACAACCTTTGTTTTGACAGCCGAATTATCGGATTCTTCCGCTGTGAGTTCGCAAACATCCACTATACCCTGCATTGTCTGTGCGTCCATTTCATGATAGATAAAAAAGGGGATGTTATTTATCTTTCCATCAACTGACTGGAAAACTGCGGGAAACAATGCGTTTGCCTCCGTTACTTGACCTTTATAGATCATATAGGCTACACGCACAGGTTCAATCTCTCTGATCTCAACTTGGTAATTCATATCATCATTCCTCCATATAAACTGTGTGTTCATCTTCGCCCTCCTGTAACCGCCCGGATCGGATACCACATTTCAAGCCATGCGGTGCTGTATCTCGTTGACCTGCTTTTGCATAGCGAGACGGTCATCGGCAGAATACGGTTGGCTTTTGAGAATTGCATAAGTGTGCTCCGGGATTGTTCTTGTTACATAATCTGCGCCGTCAGCTTCGTCCCGCAGAGGGCAGGCAATCATGTAGGCAAAGTGTTCATCGTCTATCTGCCGGTGGTTCGCAATACCATACAAAGACAAAGCATGCGACCGTGACGAAATATTCTCACCTGACGGAAGGGCACACAACTTATTGATTTCACCATTTTTGAAGCTGTCCAGCCATAATTTTACCGGCAGCTGAAACCCCTCTTCATTCAGCGGAGCTTCAATCTCAATACCGGCAAGGAATGAGAACATACGCTGGACATTATAGCTGGAGCAGCACATGATCCGGGCGAGATCCTGCATGTGTATTTCCGCATCCAGCCTGCTCTCGATATAGCCAAGTGCAGAGTTTAAGTTTCCAAGATTATCCATGTTTCACCACCCTCTCGTTTGATTTCAAATTAAGTATACACAAATATACCATCCAATGTCTTGCTTTTTGTGCCAGATAATGAGAGATGGTGAATGCTATTATTTCTTTTTTGAATTTCTGCGAATAGCGATACATTGCTCCAAATCGTTCAGTACTGAGTCGTTTTTTACGTCAATTATAAGCCATTTCTGACCCATGCCAGCCTGGCATGGAGCAGCCGCTATACTCAAACACAGGTTTTATCTGATATTCTGATTCCACATGCCGGCAGAGTTCGTTCCATAGTGGATTGTTGACATATGCGGTGACGAGTTCACTGGTCGGCTTCCAGGACCGATCCATCTTATCCCAATGATTGTTCATATACTAATCTCCTCGTATTTGCTTTGCTGATCTAGTGCATTGTATTTATTCTGTATGATACTTATTTAAAATGGATTTTACCTCATCCAGCTTAAAGCAATAGTGAACGTCAAATAACCATTGCGTGTCAGCTTGTTCATTCTCAAAACCATCTCTTGTATCCGCTACATACTGACAATCATTATGATTTTTCATGACATCAAGCGCAAATATGAGAGGATTTCTATAATCCTCCTGACGGCAGAACTTTTTCCATTTGACAAAGACAATATTTAATTTCTCATCATAGTTTACATCACAAAACTGTACTTTATGTGCGTACTATGATAAAATTAGTAGAAATTTAATTTATCCATATGTGACTGGGGCTTCATAAATTATTAGCTATAACAGGTGGTGAGTATACGATATATAATGATTTCGTACATGATTCCCTTGATTTTGAAAAGAACAATGTGCTCTATCACTATCCTATAAACCATGACAAACTGCTCATTGGCAAGTTTTGCTCCATTGCCTGTGGAGCAAAATTCATTTTTACCAGTGCAAATCACACGCTGAAATCCTTATCCAGCTACACCTTCCCCTTGTTTTTTGAGGAGTGGGATTTACCAAAGACAGAAGTCGCAGCAGCCTGGGATAATAAGAGTGATATTATGATTGGCAATGATGTTTGGATTGGATATGAAGCAGTTGTTATGCCAGGTGTTTATGTTGGTAATGGAGCCATTATAGGAGCAAGAGCGGTCGTTACCAAAGATGTTGAACCCTATGCAATAGTTGGTGGTGTTCCCGCAAAGCCAATCAGGAAACGATTCGACCAAGATACGATACTGAAATTGGAGTCGCTTCAATGGTGGAATTTACCATATGAACAAATTAAACAGCTTGTACCATTCATTACAAGCGGAGATATTCAGAATTTAAGCATTCGCTTAAGATAATACAAATCAGATGGAGCAGGAATATGAAAGAAAATGCTTGCGAAAGCTAAAGTCAAAACAAAGCATCAAAATGTTACCTACGTTTGCTGTCCGATTGAAGATTACGAATATCCCGAAAAAGGATTTGATGTGGTTATTAATAAAAAAATCACCGGAAATGAATGATTTTACGAAAGAGGACTTAGAAGAAGCGTTTCAAGTACTCTCATCAACACTTCACCGGGTCGAAAAGGCGCAGGGAAAATTACGCCAGGGCACTTCGCAATGGACTTTGGCGAACAACAGGATCCGGGTGCTGCAAGTATCTTTGTCACTGATAACAAACGCATTGCAGGAAACTCACACTTGAGAAGGGAATTGGATAAGAATGAGCCTGTCTGATAAGAAGTATCAAATCCGAACGCTTTGCCGCCAGGACATTGCTTCCGCAATGGCTCTGGTCTGGCGTGTGTTTTCTGAATTCGAAGCGCCGGAATATTCCGATGAAGGTATTGCGGAGTTCAGGGATTTCTTGGATAATGTTCCTGCAAATGCAGAACTTAGCCTTTGGGGTTGTTTTAACGATGGCAAAATCCTGGGAGTAATTGCCGTCAGGCCGCCCTGCCATATTTCACTTTTGTTTGTGGATAAAGAATATCACAGGCAGGGTATCGCCAGATCGTTACTTAAAAGCGTCCTGACGGATAAAAGCATTATGGATGGTCACTCGGCCATGACAGTCAATTCTTCGCCATATGCCGTGGAAGCCTACCGGCACCTGGGATTCATACCCACGGATACAGAGCAGACGGTAAATGGAATCCGTTATGTACCGATGAAGTATCTCTTGATAAAAGTACGCAGGCTGCAGCAGACTGAATATTCGCTGCTCGAAGAATTCCTCTATCATGCGATCTTCCTGCCGTCCGGAACCACTCCGCTGCCGTTTGAGATTATTTTCAATCCGGATATTTATATTTACATTGAGAACTTCGGGCAATCGGATGATTGCGGCGTAATTGCGGAGCGTGACGGAAATATTGTAGGAGCGGCATGGACACGGATTATCCCTGCATTTGGGCATGTTGACGATGAAACTCCTGAGCTTGCCATTTCCGTTCTTCCAGAATATCGCGGACAGAGCATTGGTACGATGCTTCTGACCCGCCTGTTTGAACTGCTCCGTAAGCGCGGCTATCACCAAACCTCGCTTTCGGTGCAAAAGGAAAACTCGGCGGTGCGGCTATATCGGCGGATGGGCTATGAAATCATCCGTGAGAATGATGAGGACTATATTATGGTGAAGGATTTGAACAATGGAAGTTGCCGCCTTTTTGAATGAATGCTGGAAAGCGGAATACAGCCAGATTGTCGCACCGGATTTTCTGGGTGATTTATCGGTGGACGAACGTCATGAGATGCTGCTGGCCCGGTTTGACGAAGGAACTTCCGCATTTCTGATAATGCGAGATAGTGAAAGAATGATCGGGGCGTCAGTGTTCGGCAAATCCTTCATCGAAGGCTATTCAGATGACGGTGAAATTTCGGCTATATATCTGCATCATAACTACATCGGCAAAGGCCACGGACACACCCTGTTTGCAAAAATCGAACAGGAGCTCTCCATAAAGGGCTATTCCCATTTTGTACTGGATGTGCTCAGTAGCCAATACCCGTTCCCTTTTATTTTATGAAAAGCATGGCTATAAAAAAGCAGATAACCGAACTATTAAGTTGGGAACACAGGATTATCCAGTGACTGTATTACGCAAAAACAGAGAAAAGGAGAACTCGCAATGAAAACACTAATTGTATACTACTCAAAATCCGGCAACACCCGCAAAGTTGCCGAAAAGATCAAGGACACCCTCTCGTGCGATTGGGACGAAATCCAATATGACGAGAATGCGCACACAATCAAAAGCGCAGTTGACCCCGCCGGCTATGACCGCATTATCCTGATGTGTCCCATTTGGGCATTTTCATTGCCGGAGCCGATGACGCTGTATCTGGAGGCGCACAAAGCGGGTATCAGTCAGTATCGGCTGGCAGTGACATGCGGTCTGTTTGGACTTCGCGGCTGTGTTTCGGGATGCAAAAAGATTTTAGGCACACCGCCTGAAGCGGCTGTTAAGATTCGGGCGAAGTTTATTCCAAGCGGCAAGTATAGTATTGCCAAGGTTGCACAATGATAAAACAATATTTGAAAATAGAAAGCATTCCGGCCATTCTGTGGGGTGGTAAATCGGATAAACTATTTATTGCCATACACGGAAATATGTCAAATAAAGCGGATGACGTAATTGCCATCTTTGCAGAGGAAGCAACAGCAGCAGGTTATCAAGTACTTAGCTTTGACTTGCCGGAGCATGGCGAACGCAAAAATGAAGCGACTCTCTGCAAGGTTCAAAATTGTGTAAGGGACCTTAAATTAATTATGAAATATGCAAAATTGGTATCAGAAAATATCAGTATATTCGCCTGTAGTATGGGAGCATATTTTAGTTTGCTCGCATACGAGGAAGAGCCATTACAACAAAGTATATTTCTATCGCCTGTTGTTGACATGGAACGTATGATTGGCAATATGTGTGATTTCGATACGGTTTTTTCCTTTGCGAAACGGTTTAACTGTGACTTGCAAGTAATGGAAAGCGGAGAGCATTATTTCCACACGAATGAACAGCTTATATATTTCAAAAAATGGGTGAAAAGATGGTTATAGAAGATAATCGAATACACATTAAGAAGAATATCATAAGGTGCGCCTGGACAGGCGACGACGAACTATACCAGCAATATCATGACTATGAGTGGGGCCGGCCGGTACATGACGATACTCGGCTCTTTGAGCTGCTCATCCTTGAGGGGATGCAGGCCGGACTTTCCTGGATTACAATTCTCCGTAAAAGGGAGAATTTCCGCAGGGCTTTTGATAACTTTGATGTCGACAAGGTCATGGCGTACGAAGAGGAAAAGATCGAAGCATTGCTGCACAACGAGGGGATCATACGAAACCGCCGGAAAATCGAGGCAGCCATACATAACGCCCATGTTTTCAGAGAGATACAGAATGAATATGGCAGCTTTGACGCTTTCCTGTGGTCATATGTGGACAAACCGATACAAAATGCCTGGCATACCGTATCTGAGGTTCCAGCGACGACTGAATTATCAGACAGGATCAGCAAAGACCTGAAAAAACACGGTTTTAAATTTGTCGGCTCGACGATTATATATGCGCTCATGCAGTCCATCGGAATGGTGAACGACCACACAACGGATTGCTTCTGTTACCGTGAAACAGGCAGCATATAGCAAAGGCGATTAAATCGATGCTACCTATAAAAACTTTGAATGAATCGCTGCACGTCACTTCTGTTTCCCATAAATGGTCCGGTCTTTTCCATCTTCATAGATGTTAAAGCTGCAGCTGTCAGCAAGGCGTCTTCGACGTCATTATAAAGACGTTCATTTATATAGGCAGAAAAACAAGTATCTCCGCGACCGCTGCGACCGGATAAATTTTTCGGGCGCAGCGGCTTAATATAATGCTGCTTCCCATCATATATCAAAACTTCTGTATTGTGAGTAATCATAATTTCCTTTGCTCCCCATTCATATAGTTGTTCCGCTGCTTTTTTCCGGTCGCTTAACCCCGTCATAGTTTCTGCTTCTGCGGCGTCTGTTTTCAGAAAATGTATTTTTGGTAATAGCTCTTTTTTATTATTCCAGTCTGAAAATGTCATTTGATTTGTATCCGAATCAGTATGACGCAGCAGATACTGAACATCCACCGCACAAATTGCTTTATTCGAAGCATAGGAAATAAGATCGTCGCTGATATCCCCATACATAAGGGCGGCAAGATGATATATTTTGGAATCAATATCGGGAATCTCATCCAGAGTATACGGTAAAATCCTGGAAACTGCCCTGCAGGTACGCCGCTCCTTATCTGCCGTATGATAGATATTCTCTATTGACGTGCCTTTAGGGCTTTCCAGTGGATACACTGTAATATTCGGGGATTTTGAAAACACTTCGTGTAAATCAATTTCAGCTGTGTTTGCTTTAGGTAAAACACAAACCGGATGTCCTAATGCGGCCGCAGCATACCCGGAATATAGGACGGCACCTCCGATTTCGTAAACTGTATTTTTCTGATGATCGGTATTAATATCTTCTGAAACCTGCCCAATAATAAAAGTGTCATATTTTGCACTGTTCATAATAATTATTCCTTTACTCGTCAGGTGCAGCAGGCTATACAGCTATGCTGCGAATGTGTGAAATACATTTGCACTTTGAAAGATCTTCAACAATTGAAATATGATCCTGACATTTCGGCATATAAATCGTATATATATTAGTATATGTATGCTCCTCTTGGGAAAAGTCCACATCAAGATCGACACTCTTGACTTCAATTTCTTTCTCATTGAAATATTCCGCAAGAAATCTTTTGGTTTCTGCCGGCGATCGATATCGTATTTCCAGGTGTTTGAGTTCCCGTAAATGAATCAGCTTATGAAGTACCGTTAGCACCAGGAAAATTGCAACAAAAGATAGTGCGGATAACGAATAGAATCCCATCCCAATTGAGATTCCCAATGCTGCAACCGACCAAAGGGAAGCTGCTGTTGTAAGCCCCTGAATCGAACGTCTGGTTATTACAATCGTGCCGGCACCTAAAAAGCCAATACCACTAACAATTTGCGCAGTAAGTCTGGAGGGATCAGCACGTATAACACTGGAAAGCTCGGGATTTTCTATCACTTGATTGACTGCTTCATAGCTGATTCTTAGCTGTGTCATGGCGATAAGTGCGGCTCCTACGCACACCAGAATGTGCGTTCGCATTCCTGCAGGACGATTTTTTGTCTCTCTGTTGATCCCTATTATGCCGGAAAAAACAATCGCCAGACCCAGACGGATACAAATATCCTGAATAGACAGATACATACTATAATTCTACACCTCCATTTTTATTGTTACATACTGAATAATGCCAATACAATTCCCCAGTTTCGCTAATGGTAAATATTACTGCATCATGGGGGGGGACATCTGTTAAGTAAGGCATCGTACTCGTTTGATCCGTTGACACTATCGAAAGCGGCTTGTTTCTTCGTATGCCGTACTCAGTCAGCATTTGTAAAGTTTCAGAATTTGTACTGTTATAACGCAAATCATTGGAAGCACAGATTACTGCGGCACAAGGATCTACCCCTTTTAATATGGCAGGCGTAATACTGTCTTGCTGACCATGATGTCCCAGCTTAAACACATCTGCTTTTAAAAGCTCCGAACGCTTTGACAAAGTAGTATAGCCCTCGCGATTGGTGTCTCCGACTAATAAAATGGAGCGGTTTTGGTAACGAATGCGCAGCATTGTACTTACATTGTTCATCTGTGCATCCAGCTTTGCAAGCAATTGCCGTGCGTTTTCATCGGATTTTTCCTGATACAGTCTATCCATTAGAGAAATAAAGCTGCTTCCCACATCCGCTGAAGGACCTAAAATATCAATAAAAACGTCTTCACATAACTGAATCGGCCAATAACACTGTCTGATTTCCTTTAGTGGTATTTTTTTGTCACGTAAGTAAACATGTATTCTCCTGGCCGCATTCAGAGCATTTAAAAACCTCTTGTTTGCAGGTGTTGCCGCCCAGGCAGAGGGCAGTATCGGCCACTCACATTGAGGAAGTGCAGCATACCAGAAATTATGTACCGGAATTTCTTTCATTATCGGCTCAAGCCCACAGGTATGATCTTCATGAATATGTGTATTTAAAACGATATCCAGCTTCATAATCCCTGCGTTGTAAAGATATTCAAGTGCAGTGATACGACCTGAGTGACCGGCATATTCCTCCGGCTCATTACTGCCGCCATCGATTAACATGGTAAATGTATCTTCGGGACAAGAAGGTTTTTCATATTCTAAAAGAATAGATTCCCCGTATCCCACATTGATGAAAGTTATTTTTAAGCTCATATGGTCCCTACTTCTTAACCGTTTTTCGGATATAAAAACTGGATAAAAACAGTACCAGCACAGTCATTATAATCGCTCCCGCACTACCAAAACCAAACTGCAGATTTTTTATACCGTTTAGATACAGGTATTGCGTAATCGTTGCTGTTGTATTTGCCGGTCCGCCCTGTGTAAGTATATTAACCTTTTCAAATATACGGAACGTATCAATTGTACGCAGCAACACACAAAGGATAATGCCGCTTTTAATATTTGGCAAAGTTACATATCTAAATTGCTGCCGCTTGCTTGCACCGTCAATTTCAGCTGCCTCATACTGCGATTCCGGAACTCCTTGTAAAGAAGCATACAGCAGTAAAAATACAAACGGAGTATTCTGCCATATATCGATAAAGGTTAAAGCTCCAAAAGCTGTTTTTGTATCGTAGAACCAATTAAACACTGGCAGATTCAGTATATGAAGGAAATTATTTAAAATCCCATAATTCCCGCTAAGCATGATTTTCCAGATTAAGGCCACTGTAACCGGAGGAAGCAAGTATGGGAGCAGCAGCAGGGTGCGCATTGCTTTTTTGCCGTGATGTAAGCCATTGACAAAAATCGCAATCATCAATCCTAATACTGTCTGAAAAAATACACACACCAGCGTAAATATAACGGTATTGCGAACGGCCTGCTGAAAATAAGGATCGGACAGTATTTTTATAAAGTTATCCAGACCAGTAAATTGAGCTCCGCTTCTCGATAGATAATAATAATCGGTAAAGCTGTAGTAGACTGTAAATAATAATGGGAACAAGCTCATGATCAAAAGAACAATTATTGTAGGTGTGATCATAAGACCTGAGAAAAGTTTGTTTGTCCCTTTACCGCTTCGTGCTTTGTTTTTTTTAGACCCCACCTTGATCCCTCCTGTCAAAGCTTTATTTAATAGTTCTAAAGGATAATTATTTCATGATCTGCTCTACCGCCTTTTGAGCATCTGCAAGAGCCTGGTCTACTGTTTTTACCCCCTGTACAGCTGCATCCAATTCATTGCCCAACGCAATAGTTATATCATTCCACTCTGTAACTAAAGGGCGATACACACCGCTTTGCAGTGCATTATAAATTATTTCAAAGTGAGGATATTTTTCGATAACATCCTTGTTTTGGTAAACACTGTGACGTGTTGAAACACCACCATTTTCTACAGCAGCCAACTGATTTTCAGCACTTGTTACATACTCAAGTAATTTTAAAGTCATTTCTTTATTCTGAGAATTAGCCGCAACCCCCACAAACCAGATACCATAAATAGAAGACGGATTAGACGGTGAGGATTCATCTACTTTGGTCGGAATTACTGCGTAATGAGCAGGGCCATCCACCTCTGGTACATACCAGCCCGGCCACGACAAACTCAAAGCTGCTTTTTCACCGGAAATTGCTGCAACAATATCATCTTTATCCATAATGGAACCAGCATTTTTTAATTCAATATACATTTCCAGTGCTTTTTTGAATTCCGGAGTATTAATGGTTGGCTGATTGTTTTCGTCTAATACCTTACCCCCATGTGCCAGCAATACTGCCAAAAAATCACTGGTGATATTGTCACCTGCCTGCGCTCGTACCAGGAAGCCATCTTTTCCGGTATCCTTTACTTTCCCGGCAGTTTCCAACACCTCTGTCCAGGTTTCCGGAACAGACGCACCCACGCTTTCCAGAAGAGCATCGTTATACAGCATAATGTTAACATTCCCAAAATGAGGTACGCAATATAGATCGCCCGACTTATCATACCCTGCCACAGCAGCCTCTTCAATAAAGTCATCATCCAAAGAATACCCTTCCTCACTCAAATTCATCGTAACACCATATTCAACGAATTCCGGGATCCAACTGCCATCTACCATGATTAAATCATATGCCCCTTCCGGATTACGGGCATCCAATGCGATTTTATCATGCAAATCAGTGAATGCTAAATCCATCACTTCACAGGTAACGTTATTTTCTTTTTCAAATTCCGGCAGCATTTTTTTAATTACATCCCCGTAGGTTCCACCGCGCAAAATCAGCGTTAATTTAGTAGGTTCTTCTGTTTTTTCTTCCGTAGTCTCTTCTTTTGCAGATTCACTTTCACCGGTTTTATTTGATGCCGGTTTTCCCCCGCAGCCGAACAGTGAAATACATAAAGCACAACTTAGTAGAAATACGACTGCCTTCTTCATCTCCTTCTTCATTTCTTTCTCCTTTCTTTTCCTGGTTTATCCTTGTTTACAGTTACTCTTTTACAGCGCCGCTTGATAATCCCTGGATCAAGTATTTTTGTGCAAAGATTACAAATAAAATGATTGGGATTACCGATATCACACCACCTGCAGCAACCAATCCAAACTGTGTCAGGTTATCCTCTGTATTCAGCACAGCTAATGATAGCGGCACTGTATAGTTTTGCTGTGACTGTACAAAAATAACACTGTATGTATATTCATTCCACGCATAAATAAACGAAAGCATCGAAATTGCGGCAATTCCGGGAGCGACCAGCGGCAGGACTATACGAACAAATAACTGCCACTCTGTTGCACCATCAATTTTTGCGCTTTCTTCCACAGATATTGGTAATTCCATAAAGAAATTAATCATGAACCATATAATCAATGGAATATTAACAAAAATACACGCCATAACAATCGGCAGTTTTGTATTTAATACTCCAAGATTCGAAAACATAATATACAGTGGAATGGTAAATGCTACAGGCGGCAGTATACGAACCAGCATCACCCAGTAGGAAACCGGCTTTTTCAAATGAAGGCGGAATCTTGTACGGGCAATTATATATGCACAGCACAGCCCAACAACCAAAGAGAAAAGAACTGCTGCCAAAGTTATCAGTAAAGAATTCTTTAGCGCAAGTCCAAAGCCCTTTTCACGCAAGAGTGTAATATAGTGTTCCATAGTAAAGGATTTTGGCAGCAACGGCATATCATTCAATAATTCTTCATTGTGCCGAATGGAGAGCGTCAGCATCCAGTAAATAGGAAACAACGTATACACTAAGAGAAAAACAGTAATAATCGGACGTAAAAAAGAACATTTCTTTTTAGACATAATTCATCCTCCAAAATCAGTTATCGTTTGCATGGTGCCGTGGAATCCCTGACTATGATGTTAGTTTCCATAATAATTGTTGGATGCAGCCATTCCCTTCCTTCTATCTGCGTAACCAAACACTCCACAGCCAACTGTCCCATACGCTGTTTATCAATTCGGATTGAAGTGAGCTCCGGGTCGGATATAGTACAAAAGGAGCTGTCATCAAACCCGATAACCGAAAAATCCTCCGGCACCCTCAAGCCCATTCGGGATGCCGCTTTCATAGCACCTATTGCCAAAGTGTCATTTGCACAAACAACTGCAGTCGGAGGGATTTCTCTAAGCAGTAAGGATTTTGTGCTTTCCATTGCCTCCTGCACAAAAAGTCCACCTGTAACAGCTATATCCGGGTCAAATCGAAGGTTAGCCTGTGCCATTGCCTGCACAAACCCCTGATATCTGCGCATCTTTATGAACTCTGTAAAATTTCCATTCAAAAAACCAATACGGCGATGTCCCAGTTCTGCCAAATGATCCACAGCCTGCTTCATTCCTCCGTAATCATCTCCTAGCAAGCTGTAAGACTCCGATAAATCCGTCATATGATTTATCAACACGTGAGGAATCCCCTTTTCAATAGAGCGCAGCAGCATTTCAGAATTAGGTTGTGAAGCAAATATAATACCGTCCACCTGCTTCTGGAACAGCAGCGAAGCAGAATCGGTACGAATCTTATCGTCTGACACGATAAACATACTGCGATTCATTTCAACTGTTGTGCTTACTACAGATTCTAATATCTCCCCATAGAAAGGGTTTGTTATAACCGGAGCCTGCTCTCCGTAAATAATAAAAGCAAAATTCCCTGATTGTTTAGTAATCATAGCGCGTGCCAGAACGTTAGGCTGATATTGCAAGCGCTCGGCTGCCTCCATGATTCTTTTTCTGGTATCTGGATTTACCTTTTCCGGGGAAGAAAAAGCTCTTGATACAGTAGCTTTTGATACATTGGCTAAAACTGCAACATCCAAAATTGTAGTAGACATCACAAGTTCCTCCTTCATCTTTTTAGTCATATGCAATCGTTCTCATAAAATATGATATCATTATTCGAAAACAAAGTCAATATATTTTTACTTATTTTTTCCTATTTATTACTTATTTTATATTAATATTAACTATAAATCTATTGATTTTATGTACTTATATAATAATATTTCATATATAATTAACTATAATAAGAATTAAATTATGAATAATATATATATTGCTTTCATTTTACTTTATATTTTCTTGCTGATATTATACTATTAAATGAGAACGATTTCATAACTGTGTTAACTGTATCTATAGACAATGCAATAAAACATTTAAAGGAGTGGTAAAATGAGAAAAGAAACGAAAAAACTCTGGATTGCAGCATTCTTAGCTTCATGCGTATGGAGTACTACCGGTATTTTCGTATCCGCAAATACCGCACTGTCGGAAAGCGGGGATGCGTCAGTATCTGAGGAACATGTCAATAACAGAATGGCATATCGAAAAAATGCCCTGGAGATTCGAAGCGGCAATAATATAAGTATTATTGCCGGAACATTTACAGTAAAGGATTTTAACATCACTCCCGGGCAAGACCCTGATGGTCTGAATTGTACCGGTCAGATCCATGAATTGGAAAACGGTCAATTTACTTTTGATGTGGGAAGAAAAGGATCGGAGGCTGTAACAAGATAGCGATGGTTCTGCTCACATGTTAGTTTTCGGAAAATTCAACGGTGGGGAGACACTGTATGCTTCTTTTACTCGTGATACAAACAGTTCAAATACAATCTCACTGGAAGCTGTACATATACCTGGGTACTCTAATGATAAAGCTGCCAGAATTGCTAATGTCGAAGAAACCTTCCAGTCTTTGCCAATCCAGGGAAATCTGTCTGCACTTAATATCTTCCCCGGCAATTATGAGCCGGTAACAAACCATGTCCAGGGTTATGGACAATATTTTACCCCGGACAATGAACAGTACTCCATTTTGACTCACAGTGTTTCGACCGCACCCTATGCCCATATTGTTGCCGCCGAAAGGTCTGGAGGTAAACTGACAGGGTATAAAACATATCTGAAAAATTGGCAGCATCCGGGAGGCATCCAAGTCATGGGAAATTATCTGATTGTTCCGAACGAGCAAACAGATCAGGCTCATGTGGCACTTTACGATTTACGCTCACTTCCAGTTCAGGAATTAAGGAGAGTGGAATCCTTTGACTTGCACGTCAGTCATAAAGCTGGATCAGTAGGAATAAGTTCCTATACAGGCACAGACGGAATAGAATATTATATAATGATTGCAGCACACCTGGATGGCGCCGGCAGTGTATATCATGTCTATCGCGCAGATACATCAAACGGTCTTGAAAATGCGAAGTTCAGTGAAGTTGGGAGATTCCCTTTGGAAAAGGATTTTCAGGGGTTCGGATTAGTCACGGAAGCAGAAACAGATGATATTTACATGATTGGCTCGGGCGGAGGTATCGGCATACTGGGTGTACACTTCCGTTATGGTGCAGGGGTAACTGCTGCTTTGGACGGCAAACTGCTGATCTCTGCAACGGAACGTAATACAATACTTGGCGGTTCATTGGCTACTAACGACTGGGTCACTCCGGACAGCAGGTAAAAAAGATTCTTCAACCTGCTATATAAAGATATATTTCAATAAAAAGATAACCGCTAATCCATACATCATAACACTGATTTTTTTCCTCTTTGCCTGCCCGGTAAACAAATGGATTCCTACATAAAATAAAATACCGAGCGCAATTCCTTCCGAGATACTATAAAAGAAAGGCATAGCAATCAAACAGATAAATGCAGGAATCGCTTCCGCATAATCGTGAAGAGGAATCTTCGTAACAGATGACATCATCATAAACCCTACCATGATTAAGGCCGGTGCTGTTGCAAAGGAAGGGATCCCCAGAAAGATGGGCGATAAAAACAGGGAAAGACCAAATAATACGGCCGTAACCACACCGGTCAGCCCTGTCCGTCCACCTTCTGCGACCCCTGTCGCACTTTCCGCATAAGTAGTTGTGGTCGAGGTTCCAAACAAAGCACCCACAGTAGTTGCCAGCGCATCCGCAAGCAAAGCTCCTTTGATCTTGGGTAGTTTTCCCTGTTCGTCCAGCATCTTTGCCTGAGATCCAATTCCCATTAATCCTCCCAGCGTATCAAAGATATCCACAAACAAAAAAGCAAATACCACAACCCAAAAATCCAGCGACGAGATTTCGGAGAAATCCAGTTTTAAGAAAGTAGGGGACATATCCGGAATTGCTATTCCACCTGAAAAATCAGGGAGCAGGCTGTAAAAACCCAGTTCTGCATTCGGCTGATACAATCCCGTTAGCTGGCATAAAATCCCCAGCAGCCAGATCAGCAGCATCCCCCATAAAATAGCACCTTTGACCTTTCTGACCAATAATACCGCAAGCAGCAAAATACCCAGAAGACCTAATAAAACTGTAATTCCTGCAGAGGAGAAAGTTCCGTCGGCCAGCGAATCACGGAAAGAAAAAATGCTTATCAGGGTAGAAGAATTCTCCACTACTATCCCTGCATTCTGAAGCCCGATAAATGCAATAAACAGACCAATCCCCGCAGATACCGCATATTTTATCGACATCGGAATCGCATTGAAAATTGCTTCTCTGACATTTGTCAAAGATAAAAGAATAAACAGTACTCCTTCTATGAATACTGCCGCCAGAGCCATTTCCCATGTATACCCCATGTTGATCACAACAGTATAGGCAAAATAAGCATTGAGTCCCATACCCGGAGCTAATGCAAACGGATAATTGGAAAAAGCAGCCATAAAAAGGGTGCCTGCTAAAGCCGCCAGTGCCGTTGCCGTAAACACTGCCCCCTGATCCATGCCTGCTTCACTTAAAATTGCAGGATTGACGGCAAGAATATAGACCATCGTCATAAAGGTAGTTGCTCCTGCAATTATTTCTGTTTTCACATTTGTTTTATTATCTGTTAAATGAAAGATCCGTTCCAGAATATCCTGTTTACCGCTTTGCCGATTCATAGCTGATCTCTCCTTTTCAATGCAAGTTTATAGATGCATTATAATAAGAGAACCAGTTTCTGTCAATCAGCGGGATTCCTCTCTTTTCTTCTTGGCGACCAACCCTCCGATTCTTCCCGTCTCCTTTGCCGATAAACCTTTCCATCCCTTCTCCGCAACTTTATCCAACAATCCCAGTTCTTCAGCAATTTCGTATTTCAGTCGTTCTTCCGGAGCTATGTTATTTAAATCTACTTTACCCTTATCTGTTTTTCCCATAAAAGATCACACTCCTTTTTCTTCTGCATGGAGTATGACCTTTTTTGAGTAATTTTATACAGTTATGGCAGTTATTTTTTTATTTTGGAATAATAATTGCCGCAACAATATACGCCAGGAATCCGGAGCAGCCTAAGAAACCAAATAATACCCATGCCAGGCGAACCAGCGTTGGATCAATATTAAAATATTCTGCGATACCTCCGCACACTCCGCATACCATATAATTTGTTGATGAACGATATAATCTTTTATCTCCCATAATAATCTCCTTTCTAATGATGATCATTTTCAAATTGAAGGTCTACTTCACCTACTGCACATTCTACTTTCAGCTGTCTCTCCCCATGGTCGGCATTGACTGTTTCCTTATGTGCAATTCCTGAATAATCTGTAGTTCCCACTTGCAAACTGCCTACTCCGCATTCCAGCTTTATTTCATAGTCTTCCTGGCTGCCGGTCAGAGTTCCGCTCACACTACCTGCTCCCACTCCTATCTTTGCTTCAGAGGCATCCAGATAAGCAAAATCCATAGTACCTGCGCCGATGCTAAAATCAGCTTCTTCAGCAGACAGTACACCGTCACCGGTAAATTCACCTGCGCCTACTTCGATCTTGATCTGCTCTGCCGTTAAATCATTGACAGCCGCCCTTCCGGCGGATACATCGATTTTGATCTCTTCAAATGACAGATCTGCAGGAAGGTAAAGCACCACGATGTGTTCATCATTTTTATTGCCCCTGCTTTCAAGCTTTAAAGTATCACCATCCAGTGTCACTTTATCTTTGCCCTCATCCGTGGTTTCCATATAAATGATCTCTTCATCTGTTTCTTGGATTTCTATTGTAGCATACGACATGTCAATATTCAAATTATTTACTTCTTCTGCGTAAAATTCATATTCTCCCTCAGCGAGAACCCTCTCATCGCCATTCTCCCAATTTTCAAAAAAGTGGGAACCAATGCTGAATTCACCCTGATTCAGGGAGTTTCGGATCTCTGCCCAGGTAACACCCAGCGCCAGACCTGCAATCCAACAGGCGATCCCCAGTGCTGCAAAGATCCCTGCGAAAATCAGACTGATCTTCGTGAATTTCTTCATACCCGGTCACCTCCCTTCCCTCTGTGAAGAATTCTGCGGCAGAGATCTATCACTTTGCGTACGATCCAGGGAACCAATTTGCATACTACCCACAGAAAAGCTAAAAACAGCAAGATCCCAACCGCTATCATAAGCGCTCCGCTTCCTGTGGCAGCAAGACCTAATGCAGGATTGACAAACATTTTTACAATGCCGGCGATAAAAGCCGCAATTCCTCCGATAATAAGACCGATTCCACCACCTGCAAATGCCACGATGCCTCCAAGAATTCCGCCGCCGATTCCAAAGATCACTCCCAATATGCCGCCGCCGATTCCAAATAGAAGCGGTGAAGCAAACACAAGAGCAACAATAATCAGCGCCCAGCCGCCTGTTCTTCTCTGCCTTCTTCCCTGATATCCCGATCTTCTTGAGCCAGATGATTCCTCTTTTTTAGGATCCTCCTCATGTTCGGATGCAGAAGCTTTCGCCTCCGGTACCTGATGATTTTCACCAAATCTTTCATCTCTGTAACCGGTCTCTGTATATTCACCAAAATCAATTCCGCTTCCTTCTAAGTCTGATTTGATAATCGCAGCGACTTTCCCCGGACTGCCCAGTTCCTGGATCACCTTCGATTCATTCTCCGCACCGGCGTCATCAAAATAACTGTTGTAATAATTGATGGCCTCTATCCTCTCCTGCTCCGGTACATCGTAAAGCAGGCGTTCCAACTGCGCCATAAATTCCTGACGGTTCATACCGATAACCTCCCCTCAAACAGCTGTGATATTTTTGAAGAATAACTGCTCCATTCTAGTTTATACAAATTCAACTGCGCCATTCCTCTTTCCGTTATTTTATAATATCTTCTGTTTCTGCCTCCATATTCCATATCATAAGCATCTAAACAGCTGTCCTTTTGCAGTCTTCTAAGCACCGGATACAGAGTGGATTCCGATACTTCCAATACCTGCCGGACATCCTGGGTGATTTTATACCCATACGTTCCTTCCTGCTGCCTGGAAACAACTGCCAGGACGATTGCATCCAGCAATGCAGCTCCCGTGTTAAATACCATGCCATCACTCCCTTAACTTATTTGTTATAAATGAAAAATTCGCACTTGGGAAGCGGCGCATCTGCGGGTCAGCGTCTGATCTTAAAGTCAGGCATGCTACCCGTTCCACCGAGCCCTCCCAAAGCGGATTTCGCCTCCATAGGAAGGCGAAATCGAGGTCTCGCTTCCACAGCATGCGATTTCCTTATTATTGGCCGAATGGCCATATAGGTATACCCGTAGGGTATTTCCTTTAAGGTCAGACGCTGACCCACAGATGCGCCGCTTCCCAAGTGCGAATTTTTTAATTATAAATAATATATTATTATTTTCTTATCAATATTATTTATTTTTTAATATTATATACTATATATTATAATGTTGTCAATAGTATATTGAAATATTTTTCATCAAATTAAAAAGATGTTTGAAATCATAAATAAAATCAAGAAATGCAATACTTACCTGCACTCCTTGATTTCTTTGTTTATTTGATATTTATTACATGAATGCTAATTCATGTAAACGCCTCCATTGACAGGAAATACGCATCCCGTGACATAACTGGCCCCAATAATATATTCTACACAATCAGCGATATCTTCTACTTCTCCCAATCGTTTAAGCAAAATGTTCTTTTCAAACGATGCAATGTCGCTGTGTTCGCGGACAAGGTCAGTCAAAATCATACCCGGCGCGATTGCATTCACACGTATATTTGATCCGGCAAATTCTGCCGCCAGTCCTCTAGTTAAACCATGTATCCCGGCTTTTGAAGCACAATAGTCCGCATTTTCGGGATATCCTAATTGACCGGCTATAGAACTGATATTAATTATGCAGCCACTTTTAGATTGAACCATAGATGGCATTACGGTATGGCAGCAATTCATATTACCTAACAGATCAACTGCTATTGTGCGGTTATATTGCTCAGGTGTCAACTCCAAAAAGCTCAAAGCAGTCGCGGCGCCGGCATTATTCACCAGAACATCTATTTGACCAAATTTGTCGATTGTTGCTTGTGTCATTTGCTTGCACGCTGCATAATCTGCTACATCAGCACGGAATGAAATGCATTCTATATTGTATTCATTTTTTATCTTTTCAATTAGGTTTTCCGCTCTCTTCATGCTGCTATCCGAAACATAGTTTATTGTAACATTGTATCCCATTTGTGCAAGCTTGACAACGATTCCCTCGCCAATTCCTCTTGTCCCACCTGTCACAATTGCAATCTTAGACATTATGCATCCTCCTTTTTATTATTAATTTAAATAGTCAATCCACCATTAGGAGATATGGTCTGTCCTGTAAGAAACTCAGCATTGACCACATAAGAAAGACAATCGGACATATCTTTGACATCGCCGATTTTCCCAAGTGGAGTGATTGCTTTATATCCCGCTACACTCTCAGGCGGGCTTTCGTTTACCATATCTGTCCATATAATACCCGGAGCTATAGAATTTACACTAATATTGTATTGCCCAAATTCTTTGGCCATTGCTTTTGTCATACCGATAATTCCTGCTTTAGAGGCAGAGTAGTCAATCTGTGTAGCTGCTCCCATAATCCCGGCAACAGAGGATACATTTACAATACACCCATAATTTTGTTTTACCATATATGGCAGTACAAGATGGACGCAGTGCATTTGCGAAAGAAGATTGTTATGAATGGTCTTTGTATACTGCTCTGGCGTAATGTCCAGATAGGAAATGTTATCTGCAATACCAGCATTATTTACGAGGACAGCAATTTTATCACCAAACGCCAGCACACCTTGTTCTACAATTGATTTGCATTCTTCATAAACAGCAACATTGGCCCTTACTGCAATTGCCTTTCTATTAAACTTTTCATCAATTTCTTTTATTGTTTCTAATGCTTTACTTTCACTTTTTTCGCTTACATAATTTATAACAACATTATATCCTTCTGAGGCTAACTGAATGCTAAGAGCTTTACCGATACCTCTCGAACCACCTGTCACAACTGCGAATCCATCTTTTTTCATGATACAACCTCCCTTCACATTACACTAGAGCCAGCATAAAATCCCGAACGAACTGCGCTTCCAATATTTCCAACTTGCTGACAGTCGCCGATAATACGCGAATTTAGCATATAGTCTGTGCGAATTGCTTTTGCTTCAGAAGTATTAGGTTTCGTCCCAAATGCCGCAATCACAGTATTCGCTTTAAGCTCAATAGTATCTTTATTGGGTGTTTCTACAATTACACCTGTATCAGAAATGGATTTTACAACATGTTTTGTATAGACCTCAACATGATGTTCTTTGAGCATTTTTTGCAGTGTAATCATATTAATTGGAACCAGATTTGGAGCCAGGGTATCCAGCATTTCGATGATAGAAACATGCTTGCCTGCCATTGCCAATTCCAGCGCCATATCACAACCGGATAAGCCACCACCACATACTACAATTGTATCTCCTTTAATGAGATCATGATTAAAATGCGCTTCCAGAACATCAACAACATTTGCATTATTCAAACCAAGTATAGGCGGGGTAAAAGTGTTTGCCCCAACCGCAACAATTATTTCATCATAATCAGCAAGTTCGGGGAAGTCATGCCTCACTTCCTGATTATATTTAATTGTTACCCTCGCCTTTTTCAGTTGCGCATCAAACCAGTTAATTAGATTTTTAATTTGTGTTTTAAAAGGTTGGGTTCCAGCACCTGCAGCTTGACCGCCTATATAATCATTTTTCTCATAAATGGTTACCTCATGTCCGCATTCAGCAGCCGTTCTTGCTGCTTCCAAACCAGCCGGCCCCGCTCCAATAACCGCAACCCTTTTCTTTTCTTTTGCAACGACTAATTCATATCTTTTTTCATGACCCACCTGTGGGTTAACGGCGCATGACAAGCTTTTTACTGGACTATAAATTCTATTTATGCAGTATTCATTGCATCGAATACATGGCCGTACATCTTCCGGTTTTCCCAACCGTAATTTGTTTGTGAAAAACGGATCGGCCACAAGCCCGCGACCTAAAGATACTATGTCTATCATAGATGATTCAATTGCTTCCAGTGCAGTATCCGGCGTGTAGTTGCCGCAATTAATGATTGGAATAGATACGGCTTTTTTTGCTTCGGCTGCATCGCGAAGCATTACTGCGTCACCCATATATGTTGTAGGGAAAATATAGTCCATCGTCTCATAACAACCCAAATCTACATCAAGAGCATTTACACCAGCTTTTTCTAAGTACTTTATTATATCAATACTATCGGCCAAAGAACGGAATCCCCCTTCTGGAACCTCATGATTGATGGAAAGTCTGTAAATAATGGGATATCCTTCGCCAACTGCAGATCGAACGGCATCTATGAGCTCAACTGCAAATCTCATACGGTTTTCAAAAGATCCACCGTATTGATCTGTGCGCTTATTCCACACCGGGGACATGAATTGATCTAAAAGATATCCCCCATGCGCATGTATTTGAATTGCGTCAAACCCAATCATCTTTGCAGTCGCTGCACATTGACGGAAAGACTCGATCACCTCTTTGATTTCTTCTATTGTCATCGCATGACAAATACGACCATCACCGCCAAAAGCTTCGACTTCGGACGCAGAATCGGGGGAAACTGCTCCGCCATTTCTTCCTGGTCCCGGAGTCAGAGGTATGCAGATTCTTGCGTCATAACGATGTACACTATCTACTAAGTCCGATAGGGCAATCCATCCTTCGGGATTATCAATGCGATAATAATTACCGCCATATGTCATCTTCTCCATTGTAAATGTCGTGTCCATTACGATCATTCCCGTACCACCACGAGCACGCTCAGTATAGTAGTCAATGCCCTCCTGTGTAACTGTACCTCCGAGACCAGCTGTCATGGTAGTCATGGGTGCCATTGCAATTCTGTTTTTAACCTCCATGTTCCCAATCATAATTGGTTCAAACAGAGATTTATACCGATTTACCAATTTTCTCACTCCTTTCTTCACAAAAATACTCCTCAACAAATAAACTGTCTTTGTAAATTATACGAAACAGTTGACAGTTAAACAATATTCCTATATACCAAATTCATTCAGCAATATTAATCTTTCTTGTGTTTTCATCACAAACAGAGTAGAATAAAAGTTAAGATAGTGCGCGGAGGTTACGTATGAATATCCTGGAATTATTTGACTATATAAAAAAATACCCGATATCAGGGTACAAGATTAATAACAATAAAGCTGAAATACATCAAGCAGAATTATATCGGGATAACAAAATACGTAGAGTATATGAAAAATCAACATTATTTGTTACTTCTGTGAATGTTAAAAAGGAAAACTGTATTGCAATAGGCGTTAACAGTAACGAAGATATCGATTGTATCAACTATATTCAATTAAGTGGATACATTGATCCCCAAGAGCTTGCTGACGAGTTAGATCATATAATAACCAGCAAAATGGAAGATTATCATAATAAACATATATCTAAATTATTCCATTACCTAAGTATGAATAAATATTTGGATTCTTTAATGGATGATGCGTTTAAACTTCTTCAAAACCCCATTATCTATTACGATTCCTTGCACAATGTCATTCGGCATCGGGAATACCCTAATGTTACAAATATGGGATGGATGAAAGATATAGAGTTAGGTCACCATGATTTCTCAATGCTAAGGGATAACTTTTACACTGATTTGCAGGCAGTTGTAAAATCAAGAAATATTCTTTTTACACCGTTTGAAAATGATCGATGTGCAAATGCAGCTATTGTATCTAAAAATAATGTTCTTGGATTTTTTGCGGTATTGGAACATGACAGGAAAATCAAAGAATTT
>Ga0153983_1000042_pt1 | contig 26803 bp, 29 predicted proteins | sample TSGA067MetaG_FD_104693 | JGI IMG/M metagenome (GOLD analysis project Ga0153983, IMG submission 104693) | Attine ant fungus gardens microbial communities from Georgia, USA - TSGA067 MetaG | ecosystem: Host-associated > Fungi > Mycelium > Unclassified | place: USA: Georgia, Alexander Wildlife... | reverse complement strand
GTTTGTCGACAATATACAAAACTGCTATTTTTCTAACCAATCGCTAAAGATGAGTAATTTGCTCGATTTGTAATACTGAATTAAATAATATCAACGATTTAATTGACTACCACCAAATTTATAAGTGAGGGGTCAGTATAACTCGCACGAGTTATACTGACCCCTATTCTTAAGATTATTCTATTTCCCGACTGCTCCTTTTTTACCCGCCTGTTTATTTAATAAAATCAAAGCCTGTCCAAACAGGGATTCCCGTATAAGTCCTGGCTTCTTCAATGCCAGATAACACTCTGACGGCGCCATTTGCCAAGGCCTCCATTTCAAACTCGCCGGGCATCACTTTAACCGATGCAATAAATGTCGTTGCCTCGGTAACGTGCTCTGTCAAATACTTGTTATAGGATATTCCGCCGGTCAATATGATGGCATCTACCTTCCCTTTAAGAACGGCTCCCATAGAACCTATGGATTTTATAATCTGATAGATGAGTGTATTAAATATCAAATTGGCATACTGATCGCCTTTTTCACTTCTAATGCTTACTTCTAAAACGTCAGATGTTCCAAGATGGTCAACAATCCCACCTGACTTTGTCAGCTTATCTTTCATTTCACTTTGAGTATATGTACCTGAATAACACATTTCGATGACATCCCGCACGGGAAGGGTGCCACATCTTGTCGGTGCCATTGGTCCATCTCCGCTTAATATATCATTGGAGTCAATCATTTTCCCCTGTTGATGGGCTGTTATGGAAATCCCCCCGCCAATATGCGCGATGACAAGATTCAAATCCTCATACTTTTTATTTATACTTTCGGCATAACGAATCCCGATTTCCTTTTGATTTAATGCATGAATCCGGCTCTCACGGTACACACCCTTCAGACCGGTCATCCGGGCATAATCACAAAACTCGTCTACATCAGGCGGGTTTACGATAAAGCTCTCTCCACCATATTCAGTCATAAATGCATAAGCCAGCTGGGAGCCTAAAGTTGCCGGATGTTTCCCTGAATAGCAGGTTCTGGCATGTTCAAGTATCTTATCATTAACTCTGTATGTACCGCCGATAATACCAACCAGACCACCGCCACGACCAACAAATGCATCTGTCTTTTCCAGAGTTATACCCTGCTTGTCCAGTTCCTCTAAAATCATTGTTTTCCTGTAAGGAAGCTGCTCCGGTATCTCCCTAAATTGCGCCAGTTCGGCAGCATCATGATTAATATTTTTAGAAAATACACATTCCCCGCCTTGAAATAATGCAATCTTAGTCGATGTAGACCCCGGATTTATTGCAAAAACCTTATATTCACTCATAAATAAAACCCCCTTTAATTATCTACGTTTTCTTATAAATTTAGTATAAATGGATATCTTGCTTCATGTCTAATGCAAATAAATATCAAGGTTATACGTTGGCGGCATAACCACATTCGTTTAAATCATTAAGGCCTCACCTAAGACCTCTCCGATAGGTTCACGTATCAATAAGTCTGCCCGACCGTCATATGGTGTCCTGCTTTGATTAATCAAAATCAACTGGTTTCCTTTATAATATTGCAAGAAGCCTGCCGCCGGATATACATTCAACGATGTGCCTCCAATAATCAGAATCTCTGCCTGCGCGATTACCCGAACACTATTTTCCATTGTCCGCGAATCAAGTCCTTCTTCGTATAAGACAACATCCGGCTTAATCATACCACGACACACATCACAACGGGGTATGTCCTTCGCCCCTACAATAGTAGGAAGTCCATAGAATTTCCCACAGTCCAGACAATGATTTTTATGTACCGTTCCATGAAGTTCATAAACAACTTTACTCCCTGCCATTTGATGCAGCCCATCAATATTCTGGGTGACTACAGCTTTAAGCTTTCCTGATTCCTCCAGTTTAGCCAAGGCCAGGTGCGCTTTGTTAGGCTTTGCCTCTTGATTAATCATCGTTGATTTATAGAAATCATAAAACACCGCCGGTTCCCTCATAAAGAAGGTATGTGAGATAATTTCTTCCGGCGAATAACCATAACGGCTTTTCGTCCGGTAAATTCCCTGTTCGCCACGAAAATCAGGAATCCCGCTTTCAGTCGAAACACCTGCACCGCCAAAAAACACAATATTATCTGATGCCAATAAAACATCTCTTAATGCATTCATCATCTACCTCCTGAGATTGTCTTTCTTTAATATATTTTTTAGGTTAAAATTACGGATTGCCACAAATGGCCACCGTTTTTCTATATCTTTTAAGTGAATACCGTAAGATTCTAAAATATCCTGATCTGTGATTTTTTGAAATGTTTTATATGCCATATCCATATTTCCCGTCAGACGATAGACTTTTCCTGCCAAAACCAAATAGACTTCATCGCCATCTAGTCCATAAGCCTCTTCGTAGAAATGAATAGCTTCTTTATATCTTTTTTGAATAACCAGTAAATTGGCTTTTTGGGCAAGTAAATCTGCCGAAGCTTCTTCCAGCGAAATGGCTTTTTCGATAGCTTTTAATCCTTTTTTTAAAAATCCCAACTGTTCATCAGCCATGGCTTGATAATAATAGCCATCGGCAGATGCCTTGTCATACAAAACGGCCAGGTTGGCATATTCTAATAAACCTTTGATTTCACTTATATCCTTGCAGGCATCTTCCATTATGTTTCTTGCAAGCATCTCACATTTGATAATACAATATTTGCTCATACGTTTAAAATCCAGTTTTTTTCCTCGTGTTTGGCATCGGCCGGCATCTCTTATTTTGTTCTTTTCGAGAGGATAGTCCACAACATCATAGCGAAACGGAATCGTCTTTCCATGATAATTATCAATGATGTTTTCCAATTGATGGTAACGATTATCATCAATTTCTATCACCTCGTAGCCCTTCTCCCGAAAATGGAATGCGGAAAATAAAATCCTTGATTCTTTCGGCAGCAGTACGGCATCTATCGATTTTGCTTCAATATTACCTTCCAAAAATAAAGATATCCTTTGAATGTCCCGATATATTTTAGCCGCATGATACCAACCGATGATATCGGCGCCCTCTTCGGTATTCTCCACAAATACGACCGGAAAACCTTCGACCCATTGTGTCCTTACCGTACATTCATAAAAGTCCTCTAAATAAGCCGGAAGGCAGTCATCATCATGCCTTGACCTGCTTATTCCGTAACAACATCCATTAAAATCAAAGAATTCATTCATCATTAATGTTGAATCATCTTCTATATTGACTACCATGATTGCCATCGTCTCACCTCATTGATCATGTTACCCTCCATTGATAATGGATTAATCTAATTATAACTTTTTTATTTTTAAAAGACAAATATATTTACTTCTTTTCACAGATTAGGTAAAATGAATCATATGATATAAGAAAGGATGGTTAGATAGATATGTCTCAAAACCCAATTGTTACAATTACAATGGAAAACGGCAATGTAATGAAAGCCGAACTTTACCCTGATTTAGCCCCTAATACAGTCAATAACTTTATTTCCCTTATTAAGAAAGGTTACTATGATGGTATTATTTTTCACAGAGTTATTAATGGCTTCATGATTCAGGGCGGCTGTCCCGATGGGACAGGCATGGGAGGTCCCGGTTACTGTATTAAAGGTGAATTCTCTCAGAACGGCTTCACCAATGACTTAAAACATGCCCCCGGTGTCCTGTCCATGGCGCGGACAATGGCTCCTGATTCCGCTGGGTCTCAATTTTTCCTGATGCATAAGAATTCTCCGCATTTAGATGGTGCTTATGCTGCTTTTGGTAAAGTTATAGAGGGGTTAGATGTCGTGGACAAGATTGCCACAACACAGACAGACTATAGCGACCGCCCATTGGAAGAGCAACGGATTAAGTCTATGACCGTTGACACCTTTGGCGTAGATTATCCGGAACCCGAGAAAGTATAATGTAAAATCTTTCAATATCCACTCATCTGTACCCATTATTTTTTTATGATCTGGCATTTTAAACCCAGCCAGTTTGATGCTATGATAGAAAAAATAACACGAAAGAAGATGAGACATATGAAAGAAAATAACAAAACATTACAACTGGCCCAAGCCGCTTTGCTTGCCGCACTTTGTTATATAGGGTTCCAATTTTTTAGGTTCGATTTTACCCTTGGCGGGAGCAAAACAGCGATCCATTTTGGCAATACCTTTTGCGTCCTTGGTGCATTACTAATCGGCGGACGTTTAGGGGGACTGGCAGGTGCTGTTGGCATGACTATTGCCGATTTGACTTCCGGATATGCCATATCTGCACCTAAGACGTTTATCCTTAAGCTATGTATTGGATTAATTGTCGGTTTCATTGCCCACAAAGTTGCCCACATCAGTGAGCATCACGAAAAAGGCTATATTGCCAAATGGGCTGTTATTTCCGCCCTTGGCGGCATGGCATTCAATGTGGTTGCCGATCCCTTAGTCGGATATGTATATAATACTTATCTTTTAGGTATTCAGCAGGATATTGCTTCCGCTTTTGCAAAAATGGCGGCGGCCACTACCCTATTTAATGCCGTAACCTCTGTTTTCCTTGCAGCACTGCTCTATGTGGCAGTTCGTCCCGCACTGAGTAAGGCCGGATTATTTGTTACCCGAAGTCAAAATAAAATATAGCCTTTCAAAAAGCACTCAGAGAACTTATCCGGTTTGATTGGGTGCTTTATCAATTCATTACTTCACTAAATATTCATTTTCCATCTCCGTCATTCTTGCAAATAAAAAATCATTAACCGGTGTTGGTATCCCATGCTCCTTACCCAGTCGAATAACCGTTCCTGAAAATAATTCTACTTCTGTTTTCCGCTTAGCTTCTACATCCTGAAGCGTAGAAGTCTTTCCCCTTGGGTCCAACTGACTAATAACCACGAGCCAATATGCAATATCATCTTCAGATAAAGATACCCCTTCGCACTTTGCCAATACCAAGACCTCTCTCATGGCATCAATCATCACCCGTCTGGCTTCTCCCTCCTGCTGAAGCATCCCATAGTTAGCTCCGAAAACTGCAGCCGCTTGATTACAGCCGGTATTTAACATTAATTTCCCCCACATACTTTTTTGCATATCTACCGGTATTTCATAAGGAAAGTGCGTCTCATCAAATAATTGCTTTACGATACTGACCCAAGGTGAAAGGACTGTATTATCCGCTTCTCCGAAACATACCTTTCCCATACTGTGATATACTAATTGATTCCCCTCTTTGACCGCATCCATACCTTGTGCGATACAATAGAGCAGATGACCCATACCCAGTTCTTTTGCAATGATATCTTCGCTCCCTATTCCATTTAAAACCGATAAAATAATTGTATCCTGATGAACATAGGGCTTACTATCTTCAATCGCCTGTTGTAATTGATTGTTCTTCACGCAGTAGAATAAAATATCCGCCTTTTCCCCATAATCGGCAAACTCAAATTGACACTCCTTGCCATTGACATAAATCTTTTCACGGACGTACTTATTGATCCGTTCCTTTCCGGCAATGACTTTAACGCTTCCTTTATCCATCGCTTCCGTTAAGAACGCTGCATACATTGTACCTAACGCACCTACGCCAACAAACATTACTTTACTTATCTTCATATAAACTCCCCCTCTGCCTGCATGATCAGGCCTTCAGATTAGGGATTTATCCCTTTTAAATTATAATATCATGATTTATCTGTTGATAAAAGAGTTCTTTTGCATTCTGGCAGTCTTTCTGCCGGTATAGCCACATAAGCTTAGTAACCAATGCCTCTAATGTCATATCATAGGCCTCAAAAATATTAAATTCTTCTTTAATCCTTGAACCCACACTATAAATTCCCATCTCACTGCCTTCATGAGGGACCTGAGTTGCCATTGCAATAACCTTTCCTGATTGCATCCAGTCCTTAATTGCCGCCATAAAGCTGTCTGCCTCATTAGAAGGAATTCCGCCAACACCAAAACTTTCTAAAACTAAAATATCATAATTCGTTTTTAAAAATTTAAAAATATGAGCGTCCTGTCCGGGAATAAGTTTTAAAAGAAAAACCTTCTCATTCAGGCTCCGATAAAACTTCACCGGTCCGGGAGGCTTTGCATCATTGATGTAGCGGATAATCTTGTTATTACGAACCTCTGCAATATCCGGATAATTGATACTTGAAAATGCATTAAAGCTCTTCGATCTGGTTTTTTTAGCCCTTGTTCCGGCAATCACATGCCCGTCAAAGACAATATTGACACCATAGGAATTATTATCCATGGCATATAAGAAACTATCAGAAACATTTAACTTGGCATCGGTCACCTCTCCTTCAATGGGTCGCTGTGAACCGGTAATGACAATGGGTTTTCCAACATCTTGAATCAAATAGGACAATGCTGCGGCCGTATAAGCCATTGTGTCGGTACCATGCAGCATTACAAAACCATCATAATCTTCATAGTACTTTTCAATTGTTTCAGCCATCTTAAGCCAATGGTTTGGTTCAATATTAGTACTGTCAAGTTTGAAAATTTGAATCGTGTCTATCCTACACTTTCCCAACAAGGAAGGTACATATTTTAAAACTTCATCTGATTCCAGCATTGGCGCCAGACCCGAATCGGTTCGTTTTGCGGCAATTGTTCCACCTGTTGCTATGAGCAAAATATGCTTCATCTTTAATCTCTCACTTTCATCATTTTAATACCTCACTTGATAAAGCTTTACGTGAGGTTATTAGTATTTGGAGAAAGTCAAGATTTTATTTCCCTTGAATCATATCTAAAAAATATTGATGTACCATCAGATTCTCTGTAAGTTCCGGATGAAAAGCAGTAATCAGCTGATTTCTCTGTCTCGCTGCAACAACCTGTCCGTCTACAGAAGCCAGAGAATGAACATTTTCTCCAATAGATAAGATTTGCGGTGCCCTGATAAACGTCATCGGAAACACCTCTGAATCATTAAACCGAGCCTGTGTATTAAAACTGCCAAGCTGCCTGCCATAAGCATTCCGTCTCACATAGATATTCATAGTCCCAAAACATTGTCTGGCATCATTTTCTATATGTTCAGCCAGTAAAATCAAACCTGCACAAGTACCAAAGACGGGAGTTCCTTTTTGAATCAACGCTTGTATCGGTTTAAATAATTTTAAATCTTTAATGAGCTTTTCCATCACCGTACTCTCACCGCCCGGTAAAATCAGTCCATCACAGTGGGGCACTAGGTCTTCCTTTCTGCGGATAAAAAAGGCTTCTTCGCCTAACTTATGAAGCATCTGCCGATGCTCTTCAAAAGCTCCCTGAACCGCAACGATACCTATTCTCATATCTATACACCTCGATTAGCCATCAACAATTGTATTTCCTGCTCATTGATTCCCACCATTGCTTCTCCTAAATCTTCCGACAATTGAGCCAGCAGATCAAAATCATCATAGTTAGTAACAGCTTTCACAATTGCTGCTGCTCTTTTTGACGGATCCCCTGATTTAAAAATCCCGGAGCCTACAAAGACACCTTCAGCTCCCAATTGCATCATTAATGCCGCATCGGTTGGTGCGGCCACACCTCCGGCTGCAAAATTAACAACGGGGAGTCTTCCATTTTCATTAACATATTGAACTAAATCATAAGGGACCATCAACTCCTTTGCTTCATGATAAAGTTCATCCTTAGACATGGCAGCTATCTTTCTTATTTCACTGTTCATCCTTCGCATATGGCGTACCGCCTGAACAATATCACCTGTTCCCGGCTCTCCCTTTGTTCTAATCATTGAAGCGCCTTCATTAATTCTTCTTAAAGCCTCACCTAAGTCTTTTGCCCCACATACAAACGGAACTTTAAAGCTGCTTTTGTCAATATGATATTTATCATCCGCCGGAGAAAGCACCTCGCTTTCATCAATATAGTCAATTTCTATAGCCTGTAAAATTCCTGCCTCAACAAAATGTCCGATTCTAACCTTTGCCATCACTGGAATTGATACCGCTTCTTGAATATCTTTAATCATCTTTGGGTCGCTCATTCTGGAAACTCCTCCGGCCAAACGGATATCCGCAGGAATTCTCTCCAACGCCATGACTGCACAGGCACCTGCCTCCTCAGCAATTTTAGCCTGCTGGGGTGTTGTGACATCCATAATCACGCCGCCTTTTAACATTTGAGCTAGTTGCTTGTTCAATTCATATCTTTGATTTGCCATATGTCTCTACTCCTTTATGAAATAAATTTTACTCTTCGAAGATTATAAGGCAAATTTGTCCCATTTAAAATGTCCAGTTTTGTCATTTTTAATCAGTCCAGTTTGTAAGGAATAGAAACAGTGTATTTGCTCATACTATGTTTGAATTTATATTTTAGATCATGAAAAGGAGGATTTCAAAATGGATATGGAAGAAATTGTATGCCCGTGTTTAAATGTTTCAACACAAGATATTGCCGACGCAATGGAGGGTGGGGCAAGTTCTTATGATGAAATCGTAGAGACCACCGAGGTTACAACCGTTTGCGGTGTTTGCGAAGATAGGGTGCGCGAAGTCATTGAAGAACTTAAAGCCTACGAATCATAATTCTTGGGTGCCTTTATAAGGAATGGGAATCGACAACTGCCGATTCCCATTCCTTATATATTTTAGACGATTCCCAAATGCTCTAATAAGATTTTTAGTCCCATGAGAATCAAAATAATCCCACCGGCAATTTCAGCTTTACTTTTATATTTTATACCAAATGTTTTACCAATCACAACGCCAATCAATGACAGCACAAAAGTTGTTATCCCAATAAAGCTCACCGCCGGAACAATCGAAACCTGTAAGAATGCAAAGGTAATGCCAACAGCTAGTGCGTCTATGCTGGTAGCAATAGCGAGTATGAGCAGCTCTTTAAAATCAAATTCGTCATTTCCGACTTCATCGTCTTCATTTCCTCGAATAGCCTCCACAATCATCTTAAACCCAATGATTCCCAAAAGTATAAAGGCTATCCAGTGATCAATACTGGTTATATAGGATTCAAATTGCTTACCCAGCAGCCAGCCAATGAGCGGCATCACAGCCTGAAATCCTCCAAAAAATAATGCGATGATAAATCCCTGCCCCAGATTTAACTTAGGCATTTTAAGGCCTTTACAGACAGATACCGCAAAGGCATCCATTGATAATCCTAATGCAATCAAAAAAAGTTCCAATAATCTCATAATGACTCTCCTTATGATTCTTTTGTTATTTTATTTAACTTAAAAAAAGAGACTATGTATGCCAAAACAACATACATGAGTCTCATTAATTAAGATTTGCCAGGTTTAATAACCAGAATGTTGACAAATCACGTTCCCTTTGTTAATAAGCCAAGGGTATCACGCCAACTACTCCCTCACGAAGCATATTTCACTGTATTCAATCGGTTTTTATAAGCTATCATATTTTCCGTTCATTGTCAATAGACTCGATTAAATCTGCTCTCAGTCTACATAAAACACTTGATTCATTTCATCTACGGAAACAATCCTATCCTTGTACGGCTGCATTTCTTTCATAACCAAGACCTCACGGCAAGTATTCATCTTGTTAAAAAAGTGCATCGGGAATACCTTCTTGGCATTGGTATGAGACAGGAAATATTCAAGTCCCCACCAGTGGTTAGGTTTTAATCTTTGATCCAATGCCGGTCCTAAGGCGATATCAATGTTCAAATCTTTCATTTTATCTATTTCTTTTTGATAAGCGGTTTTCTGTTCTCTGTTAAAGGTTCCGCTTTCACCTTCCCAATGCCACCAGTTTAAATCGCCAAAATGGATTATTGATAAGTCTTTCGTTTGGACATAAAAAGCAACACCTTCATCCGTAGAATGAAAAGTAGTAACATTGATGTCTTTCATCTGATAAGTGGCATTTTCCTTGACCCAGATGATATCCGGGGCATCGTCTGCCTGAATATCATCAGATAAAATGTAGACGATATCCTGATACTTATCTCTTAATTTAAAAATCTCAGGATTAAAATGATCTTCATGCCAATGACTGCCAAATACATAAAGCGGTTTATGGTCATCGAACATTGGAATATCACCTTTCCAATAATCAAACAGCATACTGCCGTCATTTAATTCAACGCTAAAACCGCTATGATAAATAAAAGTAATCTTCCCCCGGTATGCCTTGTTCATCACACTTCCCCTAACTTATAATCTTATATATTAATGGATTGTCCCTGACTTTCTCAGAACCAATACGATAACTATTGTAAAAGTCATTCAGCCAATCCTGTTCGAGCACTTCATCATGGTGAATATAAGCAAGAATATCCTCCCGGGCTACATAATCGCCCTCCTTCTTTTCCAAAACAATGCCCACCGCAGGATTGATAACATCTTCCGCAGTTTCCCTGCCGGCACCGATTTTCATGGCAAGTACACCCAGTGACAGTGCATTTAAGTGTTGGACATATCCTGATTCACCTGCTTTTAAAGGGGTTACATATCTGGATGTAGGAAGTAAAGCTACGTTGTCAAGTACCGCCGTATCTCCTCCCTGGGCTCTGACCATTGTTTTCAGCATTTCAAAAGCCCGGCCTGAGTCTATTGCCTGTAGAATCATTGCTTTTCCTTCAATGACATCCTTCGCTATCTGTGCCTGAACCAACAGATTACTCCCAGCGATAACACAAAGGTTTGTAAAGTCCTGTGGTCCATTGCCTTTTAAAGTTTCTACAGCTTCTTTCACTTCTAAGGCATTGCCGATAGCCTTGCCAAGAGGTTGATTCATATCCGTTATCATTGCCCGTACGCTTCTTCCTAAAGCTGTGCCTATATCAATCATGGATTGAGCCAGTTCTATAGCAGCCTCCGGTGTCTTCATAAATGCACCGTCCCCATATTTAACATCCAACAAAATAGCATCACTTCCGGCAGCCAGCTTCTTTGACATAATGCTCGAAGCAATCAGCGGTATAGAATCTACGGTGGCGGTCACATCCCGCAGCGCATACAATTTCTTATCGGCGGGAACAAGACTGCTCGTCTGACCGATAATCGCAATATTAATGTCATTCACTTGCTTTACAAACTGTTCTTTATCCAAGTAGCAGTTAAATCCGGGAATTGATTCAAGCTTATCTAAAGTTCCTCCGGTATGGCCTAATCCTCTTCCCGACATCTTCGCCAACTTAGCGCCGCAAGCCGCAACCATGGGTCCTAATGCCAAGGATGTTTTGTCCCCCACCCCACCGGTGGAATGCTTGTCAACCTTAATGCCTTTAATCATGCTTAAATCAATGACCTCTCCACTATGCATCATTGCCAGTGTTAAGTCCGATGTTTCCCTGTCATTCATGCCACGAAGGACAATCGCCATGAGCAACGAACTCACTTGATAATCAGGAATACTACCCGCCACATATTCTTTAATCCAATACCTAATCTCCTCTGTTGATAGCTCCTTGCCTTCCCGCTTCTTCACAATAATGTCTAAAAAACGCATGCTAACACCTCTCTTTCAAAAATTTACAGAAAATTTCAGCCATCACATGATGGCCTTCTTTTGTCGGATGCAGATTGTCTGAATATAACCGGCTGTATCCTCCCAAGGACATTCTTACCGGATAAAGATGTTCAAAATCAACATAATCTAGCTTCTCTGTCTGACAATACTTAATAAGGCGGTCCGTAAAAGCCTTAAAGCCTTTAAAATTGATTCCCGGAGGAACTCCTATTATGGCTTCTATTCCGGCCAATTTCGCCTTATCAAGCATCAGACTTATATTTTCCAATATAAAATCCACTGATACACCCATCATGATGTCATTTGTACCGCCCATCAGAAATACCCGGTCCGGTCTTTCCAATACGACGTCCTCATAGAAACGGCTCAGCATCCCTGCCGTTGTATCACCATTCTCTCCCCGATTGATCATTGTAATGCCCATCTCTTCGGTCACAATATGTGGCCAGGCATCTTTAGCATGTACGCCATAACCAAAGGTAAGACTATCACCAATACAGACGATTGTTTTCACCGCTCATCACCTCACTAAGTATTTTGGATGTAAGTATATCAGTATATTAACACAGGGGTACCTATCTCTACTCTATTATAAAGTGCCTGAACGTTGTTATAGGGAGTATTGACACAGCCACGGGAACCGTTCCCCAGATACTCCGTTCCGCCATAAACGGATTTCCAACTGGCATCGTGGATGCCATAAGCCGTTCCCTTAAACCCCATCCAGTAGTTAACAAAGCTTTCGTAGTCCTCTCCTTTGAGCGTAATGTTTGTATACTTATTCAATATTTTATAAGAACCTACCGGTGTTGATTTATTTTTATAAGGATTGCCGGTAACAATATCTGTCTCAATCACTAGCTGACCATTCTCATAATACCACATATGCTGGTCTTCGATACTCATCTCAATATATGTACCGCCAATCTCGTTCCCGCCATGCTTATAGGCAGTGACCAGATAAACAGGCTCTCTCGTCACACTCTCACCGGCTTTTAATATCTCCAACAAAGCCGCCGTCTCTGCTTCTGTGTCAATCTGCCAACCATAATTACCGCCTGCTACCGTAACGGTATTCCCTTTGCTGGTTACAAATTCTCTCGAATTCCCCACAGTATCATACGTGCCGGCCATGTCCGCCACGTATTGGGCGATTTTATCCTCAGCGAAAGCTATCTTTCCTTCCTCATCCATATACAACCAGGCATTAATGACGGTACCGTCTATGACAGGCTGTTCATCACCTATTTGATATGTAATCTGGATTCCTGTTATTGCTTCAATAGGTGCCATAATTTCCCGAATCTCTTTTGATTCCGTTGTTACCGCAGGCTGCATGTAGCTTCCGCTTTCTTCTAAATTAATCCTTGATTCACCGTTTTCGATAGTGGTTTTAGCCACTTCAAAAAGTATGTCAACATCAACACGGTTGCCTTTAACCTCCGCAACTACAACAAAACCATTCTCTTCATTATAGTCTACATAGGCATCCTGTGGGTCAACCACCTGAATCCCTGAAACACTTGAAAGATTATTAAGTGCTGCCATTAATTTTCCTTCATCGAAAGTTGCCGACTCACTTGCCTCATAAAAATTCACTTCTACGACCGCTTTCGGCCATAACCACATGCTCTGGCTTTGTTTGATTTCCCTGATGCTTTCTTCATAGGAAACAACATAATCTATGTCCGTACCGATGATAGTTTCCTGCGTTCCATCAAGCGCTTCAAGCCTTAATATGTATGATGTGTCATACTCCGTCAAGCGGTCGGCAGCCTCATCTAACGTCTTGCCGGAGCAGTCAATCCCATTAATCCAGGTTCCGTAATAAAAGCGATCTTGAAAGTAAAGCGATATACACAGATAAATCATGCCCATAACCGCTAATGGTATTCCTACGATTAAAGCAATGAGCTTACCTTTATTCTTGTTCATTATCATTCCTCATTTACCAATTATTTCAAAAATTTCCAATTATTAAATACTTTATATTATAACGAAAAATCTTTTCTAAAATCTGTCGTTTTATTAACATTTTGCTTAAGTTTTCTCCTGATTCCATATAGTGGGTGTATTATTTTGCATTTTTTAGGCAAACTAAAATTATAGGTCGACTCTATTTTATTATAGATATCAAAAAAGGAGATACGCAAAATGTATAAAAATGAATGTATTCAGTGTTCAGTTTATGATTGTAAGTATCACTGTGATGACGAAAGCTACTGTTCATTAGACAGTATCAAAGTCGGAACCCATGAAAATCAGCCTACAGAAGTTCAATGTACAGACTGTGAATCATTTCAAGTAAAATAGGTCCCTCTAAAAGTCTCCTGAAAGTTATATCTTTCAGGGGATTTTTATAATGTATCGACAATTAATGCACCGACAAGACTCATAACTTCTCGACAAATTGTGTATAGTTATACACGAACTGTGGATAAATTGTGGATATATTTAATCTTTTAGGATTTGCTGACCGATATTATATATTCTACCACTATTTTATAAAATGCACAATCTCACCTTGAAGCATATTGACTTCAGACATATAATGTGTTGATAATATGAGCATCCGCCCTTTAAGGTTTTCCAGAATAAAAGCTACAACCTTCTGCTTTGTAGCTTCATCTAATCCTGTAAAAGGTTCATCCATGATGACTATATCACTTTTAGCCAGCATCGCTCTGCATATGGCAACGCGTCGCTTCATTCCGCCGCTTAAGTCTTTCACCGGTTTGGCAATCGCTTCCGGTGGCAGTATCTTCTTAAGCATTCTTATAATCTCAGCCTTTGACATCTCTTTTCCGGTAACCATCCCTATATTTTCAACTGCCGAAAATCCTTCACACAAGCGGTCTTCTTGAAAGACTGCACTCCACCGCGTACCTGCGGGGTATTCAATGCTTCCGCCGTCTTCATGAACCAACCCCAACAGGATGTGCATAAGTGTCGTTTTTCCTGAACCGGAGGCCCCCATAAGGCAATAAATCCCCTGGTCATGAAATTCAAGATTAACATCTTCGAATATTGTCTTTCCATTATATATTTTTTTAAGATGATTAATTTTCACAGCCATTATGTTCCTGTCCTATAGTAATTTATTTAATAAGTAGATAAGCAGCTTTTCAGTCAGTGCACTCAACACAATAATAACGATTGTCCAGGCAAATAAATCTGCTGTGTTTAAATATATCTTAGCCATATACAGACGTTCACCGATGGATTTGGCCGGAACGCCTATCACTTCTGCGGCTATCCCGGATTTCCAACACATTCCCAAAGCAGTTTTACATCCGCTGATTAAAAAGGGGAGCAGCGCCGGCCTGTAAATATATTTGAATTGAGACCAACCACTCACCTTAAATACCTGGGCCATTTCCAAAAGCTTGCTGTTGGCATTACTTAATCCGGCAATGGTATTTACATAAATCAAAGGAAAGACAATTGAAAAGCCAACCAAAACAGCCAAATTTGCCGAACCAATCCAAATTAAGGCTAAAATAACAAATGATGCGACCGGGATTGATTTCATCAGGACAATAACCGGCTCTAACAAATCTTTTAAAATTTTAAAACGGTATCCAAGCATTCCAGTTATTGCCCCGGCGATAAATGCCGTTATGAAACCCAATCCTATCCGGCTCATGGAATAAGCAATGGTTATCCAAAATTCTTTTGTCAACACTTGCCTGGCCAACGAATGAACCACATCTATCGGTCCTACAAAAATAATACTTTTATGAATAATTCTTGCTGCAATATACCATATGAGAATCCAAAATAAGATGACCGCCACACGCTTTATTAATTTTATCCTCTTACTCTCCATCTTATCTCCTCTGTGCAGTATCATATTTTCAAATAAAGTCTTATTGCGCAAGGAAATAGAAATCATCGCTTGGCATATTGCCGCCTATCGATTCGGGGTTTTGATCATATAGTACCTGCAAGTAACCGCTAAGTGCTGTTTTCATCGCTTCACCATCAATAAAAGTAATATTACAGTAGGGAATCGCCTTTGCCGCGATTGATGCATTTGTAACGATTTCCAATGATGCAATTAACTCGGCTGCCTCTTCGATATGTGTATTCGTATATTCTGTAGAAGTTTTATACTCAGCTAAAAAGTCCTTGATAACATCGCCATGTTCTTCAAGAAATTCATTTCTTACAATAGTCACCCCGGTCACCAGGCTGCTCCCGTCTTCACCCTGAAGCGAATCCCATTCTTCACTCAAATCCAGGGCAATTCTTAAATTCTCGTTTTGCGTCATAGCTACAGCCACAAAAGGCTGCGGCAATAAACCAATGGCATCTTCCTGCTCAGTCAACACTGCCGCCACTTCAGTGGCTTCGGATTTAAATTCCAGCGTTACATCATCCGAGGTCAGACCATATTGCGCTAAAAGATAATTGATGACATATTCCGGTGTTGTTCCCTTGCCTGTTAGATATAAAGTTTTTCCTTTTAAATCTTCAATTGACCGGATGGTCTCTCCACTTTCCACAATATAGAGAACACCCAATGTATTGATATTCAAAACACTGACTGCCCCTTCGGTCTTATTGTAGAGGACACTGGCTACATTGGCAGGAACCATGGCTATATCCAAATCTCCGCTGATGATCTGCGTCAGCAGTTCATCGGCCGCTGTCACCATTGTAAAGTTGTAGTCATGGCTGCTTTCTCCATTCTCAGTCTTGTCCATTAACGAAACAAGTCCCATCGAAGTCGGTCCCTTTAGGGACCCAATGTTGACCGTTTCCCTGCCGGCAGATTCCCCGGCTGTTTCTTCGGTTTCATTGGAACTATTATTGCCACAAGCTGATAATACTGATATCATCAGCATTAAACACATAGATAGAATCTTTCTTCTCATCACTTTAATTCCCTCTTTATTTTTTACCTTTGATTTTTAAAATAACCAATGTCAATATAAGAACAAAAGCCAAAACCCCTACGATTACCCATAGTAATATATTTGATTCATCACCTGTCGCCGGATTCGTCAACATTGCATTCGCCAATAATTGCATTTCACCTGTCATTCTTTCACCTTCTTCATATGTTTTTTATTATCATATCATATTATTCTTTATATTTCATTAATAATTTATGTAAAATACTTGTTTATTTATCTTAGGAGGCGGGTATAAAGTAAGCCTATAAAATAAATAAGACAGACTACCGTACAGGAAACGGTCAATAAAATAATGGGTGAAACTGATACATAGCTCACCATATTTTGATAGAGCAACATAGATATGCCACCTCCAATTGCGGCAAAAATCCCTGGAAATATAATACTTTTATAAACATTAAACTCAAGGCCGGTTAAATGGGTAATTTGTATCCCATGAAGTGCGGCAAGCATCACATAACTGATGAGAAGCCCCCACAAATATCCGTTTATACCATACCGGGGAATGAATACGACGATAAACATAATACGCACAGCCATTGAAATGATATTATGTATTAAGGGGAGTCTGGCCTTTCCCAGTCCCGTCAAGACGTTGGATAAAGTTGATGTTACATACATAAATGGGCATAGTAAGGCAAACAAGGTTAAAAATTGTCCTGCCATTTCATTTTTAAATATAATTATTCCAAACGCATCTCCATAAAGCAGAAAAACCGTAAGGCTTATAACGGCCACCAACAAACAGTAATGAACACTTTTAGACACGGTTCTTTTAATAAGTGAATAGTCTTTTTTTTCTTTGGCTTCTGATACGGCAGGGAGCAGCATTGTTGCCAGTGAATTAGTTAAAGTTGTGGGAAACATAATAAAAGGCAGCGCCATGCCGGTGAGTACCCCAAATATACCCAATGACTGCTCACTATTTCCATAAAAACGGGTAAGCATATAAGGAATCAATACCGCTTCAACACTTGACAAGCTATTAATAATGACTCTATTCGTAGAAAGGGGCCATGCCAAATCTAACAGTTCTTTAAATAGGTTTCGTCTCCCCTGAAGTTTATGAATATGCGCCAATTTACCAAGCCTTCTTTTTTCCAAGAGGACATGACAACGATAAGCGACCAGGGTAAAAGCGCAGGCAATGACTTCCCCTGCCAGCATACCGTATACCGCCATGGAGGCATCGGCACTATTTCCTTTAAAATAGGATATCGACAAAGCATAAATCGAAGCAACTCTTGCAATTTGCTCTATCAACTGAGCTGCTGCAGGAATACCTGTTTTTTTAATCCCGAGAAAGTATCCTATGATACATGCATGAATTGATGAAAAGGGCATCACAAATGCAAGGATTTTTAAATACTGGGCACAGTCTGGTTCTTTTAAGAAATAGATGCTGATTTCATTGGAAAATATGTATATTCCTGCCGATAAAACAACCGTCAGTGTAAATGATAGGGCAACGGCGATTTTAACAATCCTCCTGATGCTTCCATAGCATTGCTTAGAAGCGAGTGCCGCCACCATTTTAGAAAGTGCCAACTCAATCCCAGAACAACAAATAGAATGGCAAACTAAAAAAACAGGAAAAATCAACTGATACCTTCCCATTTCCGCAGCACTGATCAGGTTTGCTAAAAAGACTTTATTGTAAAGACCCAGAACCCTGGTTATTAATCCGGCAATGGTCAGTATCAGCGTTCCTTTAAGTATTTCTCGTTTTAAAGACATGAAATCCTCCAAATGTATCTCCTTTACTTAAAGTATATTATGGATTTGAGAAACTAGTATATTTTTTTACAAATCATTGACGCTTATAAAGTTTCATGGTAAGTTTAGAAAATAGATAACTCGTGTACCTAAAGTATAGTACTCCTAGTACTCGAACAAGGCTGTTTTACTGTTGGAGTACGCTCATAACTCGTGTACTGTACTTATAGTACTTATAGTACTCAAACAAAGGAAGGTGATATATCATTGTTCATGAATAAACCGAAAGGAGCATGAACAATGAAAGTAGTAACATTTGAAACCGTTGATGGGCGGGAAAGGTATTATCTGGCAGATGGCAGTGATGCGCCAATAGAGCCAGTACTAAAGTATCTGAAGTTTGAGGACAACAGAAGTCTTGCAAGGAATACTCTGAGGCTGCATTGCATCCAGCTGAAGCACTATTACACTTTTCTTGAACAGAAAGAACTGGATTATAAGGATGCTACAGTGGACAATCTTGCCGAGTTTATTGCCTGGCTAAAATATCCTAAGTACAACGAGAAAGTCATCCCCTTTTTATTGGAACCGGCAGTTAAAGCTCAAACAATCAACGCCATCGTTGATACAGTCATAGGATTTTACAATTACCTGTTGCTTCACGATGGATTGGAGAACCAGTTGTCAGAAAAGTTGGTCAAGTTTGTTAAGAACCCTGGAGGCAACTACCGCTCATTTCTTTATGGGATAGCGGATAAGAAACGGGAAAAGCGCTACATGCTTCGGCTGCCCAGACCTCAGCAAAAGATTGAGACTGTGGCTAAGGAAGATGTCAATACCTTGATGAAAGCAACCACAAACATAAGAGACTACTTCTTGTTGTACCTGCTTTTTGAGACGGGAATGCGCATAGGCGAAGCACTGTCATTATGGCTTGAAGATGTGGATATATCAAGCTGTACCATTCAGATATGTGATCGCGGAGAGATGGAAAATCAGGCTGAAATCAAGACTGTATCAAGTCCAAGAAAGCTTGATTGCACTCAGGATTTGATGGAAGTATTCACGGAGTATGTGTGTTTCTTCCATACGGAGGGAATTCTCACAAACCATGTGTTCATAAAGATGCAGGGCAAAAATGCCGGAAAAGCGCTGACCTATGTTGATGTTGATAATCTTTTCCGTAAGCTCCGTAAAAGGACGGGCATTTACATCACACCGCACATGTTTCGTCACACTTCCCTCAGCTTGTTGAATTCAGCAGGCTGGGAGCCTGAAATGCTTCGAATGCGGGCTGGTCACAAAAATATATACACGACTCTCAACACCTACATCCATCCTTCGGATACGGAAGTGTCTGAAGCCTTTAAGAAAGCATCCGAGAAATTGAAGATGCCTGGAAGGGAGGCTTCAGAATAATGGGAACATCAGCGCTTGCAGTTTATGAGGAACCGCACGATAGAGAAATAGAGATCTATCTGAGCCAAAATGATAATTACTGGCTAGACTTCGATGTATGGCACTTTCAGGATAAGACTTTAAAGGACAAGGGCATTCGTGTTGCCAGAATAAAAAACGGCGTGTTTTTAGACTTTTCAACATTTGCAGACGAAAGGCTTAAGAATCAGGCGAAGTATTATTGTCTGTATTCACTGAATGAAGAAAGATGGGGCGCTGCCTATGCTTATTACAAGGTCAAGAAAAGGATCAAACTTCTTGGCGAGAAATTTCCCTATTCGGGTTTTGAGGAAGCGGATGCACTGTGGAGGTATCCTGAGGACTGTTCTTCAGCGGAAGATGCACGTTTATGGACGGCAGTAGTTAGCGAATTGATACGATTTTATAAGGATTTTTTTGATGAAAGGGATGAGCTGGAGAAAGACGTATGGAAGGCGCTGAACATACGTGGGATTAAAATTTCAGCAGCGGCCAAAAGACTGAAGTCATCGATGTCATTTGAAGAGATTCCTGAATACTACAAAGACAGTGTCAAGCATTACATGAAGATGCTGATATACAGAAGGAGCTTTAGTTTCTGTACAGAGTTGTTGATGTATCTGAGGTATTTTTATAAGTCATTCTATGGGCATGGTTACACAGATGGATTCCAGGAAAAACTTTCCCGGAAAAACATCGTGGAATACTTGGGATGGGTAGCGGCGGACTATGGGCACAAGAATGCTACGTTTAGAAGCAAAGCTGTTTCATTTATCCGCAATTATCTTGATTTTATACAGCTTGCCGAATATGGGGTGGCTCCGGAGAAGGACATGACCCGTCTCATCTTTGATGACGATATTCCAAAACGTGAACGTCAGGGAGACACCTATGAAAAGGTGAAATATATACCGGAGCCGATAAGGGATGCTCTTGATGCGGCGATAGATGACATTGACCGGGCAGAAATGAAACCCATATATATACTGCTTAGAGAGACCGGCTGGAGGGGAACGGATATCCTTAATCTGCGCTATGACCAGTGTCTGGATTATATTTGGAATGGCAAAGAGCAGGAATACGTACCATATCTTTGTGACGAGATCACAAAAACGGGTATTCCGTTGCATAAGATTCCGATTCGGCAAGAAGTGGCTGAAATGGTCAGTACCCTTGTGGATGAAGCGAAAGCCAAGAGCACAGATGACAATAATCCGGACAAATATCTTTTTAATACCTACAAGGGCAAACATAAGGGGCTGCCCTATAGCAAGTCAACCTTTGTGTTGGCGGTACAGGAGCTGATAGAGAAAAAGGGAATCCGTGACGGGGATGGGAATATATACCACTTCAAGACCCACGCCCTGCGCCATACAAGGGCTTTGGAATATACAGAGCAGGGAATGCCGATAGGGATCATCCAGCAGATGCTTGGCCATTGCAGCCTTCAGATGACACTGCATTACGCGAAGGTTTCAGAGGACATGCTTTATAAAAAATGGAGTGAGACAGAGCGGCTGAATCTGTTCAAGCCTGATGTGGCCCCTCCAGCCCAGGGAAACCAAGGCAAAGAAGAGGTTTGCTACGAATACATCAGAAAAAATCTGGATGCTGTCAAAGTGCCGTTTGGAGTGTGCTTCAAACCGACAAAGATTGCATGCAAAGATCAGATGAGGATGTGCCTGGAATGTCCAAGCTTCTGCTCAACAAAGGATGATCTGCCAGATTATGAATCTGAAATCAAACGCGTTGAAGGGCATATAAAGATAGGCGAAAAGCTAGATCGGGCAGATTGGGTAGACAAGAATAAACAGTATCTTGAAAACCTTAATCGAATGAAAGACAGAATCCTCCAGGAAGGTGTTGTCCACAAGAATGGAAAGCTTCGGGAGGAATAGATAGGGTGGATAATACGAATAACCTTAAAGAGAGCTGGAACCGTAGGTCTGCCGATGCAAAAACAAGAGCACTTAAAGCTATCGAAGCCTTAATGCGTGAGAAAGAGCCTGTCAACTTTAATAGTGTTCATCTGCGAAGCGGCGTATCAAAGAATTATCTCTACAATAATGAAGAGCTTAGAAAGGGCATCGAAGAATGCAGGGCAGAAGAGCAAGCAAGAGAAAAAGCCTGGCATAGTAAATATGATAAGACATCCAAATCTAAGGATGTGATTATAGAAACAAAAGACAAACATATCGCAAAGCTTGAAGCTGAGAACAGGCGTTTACGTAAGGAAATCAATCAGCTGAGGGCGATGATATATGAGACAAAGTAACTGTTCGAGTACATGTACTCGAACATGGAATGTAGTGTTTCCGGGGCATTGCGCCCTGGGTACACGAGTTATAACGAGGAGGATATCCATGGATAATTTTATATTCAGCCTTAATGCAACCATCCCTATTTTTCTCGTCATTGCACTGGGATATTTTTTAATGCAGGCAGGTATGTTCAATGAAAACTTTAATGCAGTGGCTAATAAATATGTCTTCAAAATTGCTTTGCCGGTATTACTTTTTAAGGATATCGTCACGGCACGTATCCGTGAAGTCTTTCATCTAAAATTCGTATTGTTCTGTATGAGCGTAACAATTATCATGTTCCTTGGAATATGGCTGATAACTTCACTATTGATGAAGGATAAAATGATGGTGGGGGCTTTTACCCAGGCTTCAGCCCGTGGCAGCGCCGCTGTTTTTGGTATTGCTTTTGTTGAAAACATTTATGGCAACTCAGGTATGGCACCACTAATGATCGTTTCTGCCGTCCCTTTATACAACATCCTCTCGGTGATTATTTTGACGATGTGTTCTAATGAACGGCAAAAAAATAGAAGCCAGATTAAATCTGCCTTTAAAAATGTCATTACCAATCCTATTATTTTAGGCATTGCAGCGGGAATACCCTTTTCACTTTTAGAAATCACCCTGCCCACAATTGCCTTAAGGACAATCACAAGTATTGCTTCAACAGCGACACCCCTTGCCTTACTGGTCGTCGGTGCCGGATTTGAAGGCCGCAACGTACTTAAGAAAGTCAAGCCGGCACTGATTGCGACATTTATTAAGTTAATCGGCTTACCGGCAATCTTTTTTCCGGCCGCACTGGCTTTAGGATTCAGAAGTAGTGAGTTAGTCGCCATACTGGTTATGTTAGGTGCCCCGACAACAGTCACCTGTTATATTATGGCAAAAAATATGGGGAATGATGAAGGGTTGACTTCCAGCATCGTTGTTTTGACAACTTTATTATCTTCAATTACATTGACCTTTTGGCTGTTCTTGCTTAGGGCGATGAATCTCATTTGAAAATTCTTGCGAATTGTCTCTTCCCATCTAATGTTTCTATATGTTACAATGCTATCATAGTAATGCTTATGAATTTATGCTGTGAAGGGAATAAAAAACAATTTATGTGAAACACTAAGAGAGTCATAGCGAATATTGGCAGCTCCGCTGCTTTAGATTCATAAACATTTAATTAATCACAAAGAAGGAGGAACATTATAATGGAAAAATATGTATGCGACGTATGTGAATATGTATATGACCCTGAGGTCGGAGATCCTGATAACGGTATTGAACCCGGAACCTCTTTTGAAGACATTCCTGAGGACTGGTTATGTCCGGTGTGCAGTGTTGGAAAAGATGAATTTTCACCTCAAAAGGAATGAGGCTTGGAGGACAAATGATGACAGCTTGGATAAAAAAACTTTTTTTTATTATACTTTCAATCACGATTTTGGCCATAAGCGTCAATTTATTTTTAGCGCCTCACCATATCGCTGCCGGTGGGCTTACCGGCTTAGCAATTATTCTGGAGGATTTGCTGCATATTGACCGGTCTGTTGTTGTCCTGATTGGTAATTTATTTGTACTTGTTCTTACATTTATTTTTCTGGGAAGGGAAATCTTCTTTAATACTGTTGTCGGAGCCATCGTACTGCCACTTATTATGAGGCTGATACCCCACAGGGCATTACTTGGTGATGTGATGCTCTCTATGATTATCGGAAGTATCCTGTTTGGTGTCGGAGTAGCCATCCTTTATATGAATAATGCATCAAGTGGCGGGACAGCAATTCCTCCCCTGATTTTAAAGAAATATTTTAATATTAATCCATCCATCGGACTATTTATTACCGACAGTATTGTTGTTATTCTCAGCTTGTTTGTATTTGATATCGAATCCTTCTTTTTTGCTATCTTTTCGATTTTCATTACCTCAGCAACCATGCGCTACATTGAGTCGGGTCTGAACAAGAAGAAGGTTATCTATATCCTCAGCGATAACCAGAAAGCTATTTTAAACGACATTTTACATGAAATAAACCGAGGGGTAACCATTATTCCCGTTAGCGGAGGATATACTAAAAAGCAAAGTGAAATGCTGATGGTCACCCTGGAATCAAAAGACTACCAAAAGATAATTAAGGTCGTGGATAAACATGATAAAAAAGCATTTATGATTACAAGCACCGTTTCCGATGTCCACGGACTTGGATTTACTTATGAATCAGGAAGCGTTTAGAAAGGAAAAACCTATGAATTCCGTATATGCTTTTACTATAATTATGCTCGTTTGGACAATCAGCGATTATATATCCAAAAAATCAAAGTCTTTGCTGTCCTCTCTTTTGATTGCATCGCTCATTTTTTTGATTGGTTTCAAAACTTATCCATGGCTTTCTTCCCTTACAGAAAATACGATTTTTGAAACTCTCGGTAATACTTTCTCACCGGAGTTAATTCCCTCATCCTCCCTTTTGGCCTTTGGTCAGACCGTTGTTGGTTTTGTCATTCTGCATCTGGGGACAACTATCAGTCTGGCAGAGTTTAAGCAGCAATATAAAACTTTTATTATCGGGTTTAGTTCTGTCATTGGCATTACCTTTCTTTTATTTGTAATCGGCCCCCTCCTCAAAGATATGAACTACGTCGTATCCGGCATTGCCGCTTTAACAGGTGGTGCTATTTCTGTACTTATTGTTCAGGAACACGCTTTAGAACTCGGTTTGGCATCAGTCGCTGCCCTCCCCGTACTTATTATGGCCGTTCAAGGTTTAGTTGGTTTCCCGCTCTCTTCTGTCATTTTAAAAAAGGAAGCCCAGCGGTTAAAAAAAGAATACCGTTCCGGTCATTTAAAACCGATAAATAACGCCGATAAAACTAAGGATAAGCGCTTTTGCCCCTTGCCCGGCATGGAATCCACCGCCGGAACTTTATTCTGGATGGGCGCAGTCGTCTTATTATCAAATTTTTTAAGTGAAACGTTAACATTCGGCTATCTGCATCCCTTTGTTATTGCTTTACTGTTTGGTATTCTCTTATCGGAGTTAGGACTGTTTAAGAGCAATGTATTATCCGGCATTGATGCCTTTGGTATTATGATGCTGGCTATTTTGATTCTTGTTTTTGGTCCCCTCTCTTCAATTACCGTGGAAGAGTTAATTTCTTTAATTGGTCCTATCCTGGTGACCTTTCTTGTTGGCCTTGCCGGAAACATTATTGCCGCACTGATTGCCGGGAAGATTTTGAAGTATTCACCTGCCATGTCGATTTGTATCGGCCTTACTGCTTTATATGGTTTCCCGGGAACAATGATTCTGAGCCAGGAAGCGGCGGCAAGTGTTGGCGAAACTGAGGAAGAAGTGGCCGCCATCGAATCACAGATTCTTCCTAAAATGATTATTGCCGGCTTTTCAACCGTTACGATTACATCTGTTATTATTACAAGTATTATTGTATCTTTTATTTCATAGGAGGAGTTTAATGATTAACTGGCTGGAAGAAGCTAAGAAAAGACAAGAAGAGATGGTTCATACTTTAAGCCTTTGGCTGCAAAACAATTCGGTCTATGACCCCGATACCATCAGCGAAGGCGCGCCTTTTGGGAAGGGCGTGAAAGAAGCTTTTGATTTTATTTTAAGTTTAGCCGCTAAAGATGGCTTTGAGACTGTTAACGATGAAGGTTATGTCTGCCACATTGACTATGGTACAGGTGATACATTAGTCGGTATTCTTGGGCATGTGGATGTTGTTCCCGAAGGTGACGGCTGGACGTACCCCCCTTTTAGCGGGAAAATTGTTGACGGCTATATCCATGGCAGAGGCAGTCAGGATGATAAAGGTCCCATCATCGCTTCCTATTTTGCGCTGAAAATACTAAAGGATTTAAATCTTCCCATAAACAAAAAAATCCGCATGATTTTGGGGGGTAACGAAGAACGGGATTGGAAGTGTGTTGAACATTACTTTAAAAGTTATCCAAAGCCCGATTTAGGTTTCACCCCCGACGGCGATTTCCCTTTAGTTTACGCAGAAAAGGAAATCAATATGTATGAATTTGGCGGTACCTATCCTGATGAAACCATTATCAGCTTTCATGCCGGCACCGCTGCCAATTCAGTTCCTGACCATGCCGAAGCCGTACTGAATATTGATATGGCTAATATTAAAGCAGCTTTTGAAAAATATTTAAAAGATAATCATCTGGAAGGTACGATTGCCGAAAAAGAGGGGAATGTACATCTTGAAATAAAAGGTGTCAGCGCCCACGGCTCGCAGCCTGAAGAAGGCGTAAATGCTGCTGCCTATTTACTTAATTTTGTAGCTCAATGTACGGACAATGCCATGATTGCTCATTTTGCCAAGGTCTTTGCTGACTACCGCGGCGAAAATCTGGGGGTTGCATTTTCCGGTGATAAGATGGGAGCGCTTACATCAAATCTTGGTCTGGTTACCTATGATAACGGAAAATATAAATTTGTTGTCGATATGCGTTGCCCGATGGAAGTCGATTTTGATGCAATGGAAAAAACACTTGAACGGGCAGCCACCGATGTCACCTGGGAAGATGCCTATCTTAAGCGAATCGGACATAAAAAAGGGATTTATCTTGATTTGGAATCAGAATTAATTACGACATTGCATAAAGCTTATCTCGATCTGACAAATGATACTGCAACAAAACCAGCTGCCATTGGCGGAGGCACCTTTGCCAGAGCGGCCGATAACATCGTCTGCTTTGGTATGTCATTCCCCTATTCTAATGTTTTGTACCACCAGAAAGATGAAGCGGTCAGCATTGATGAATTAGTCTTAGCCACCGCCATTTATGCGCAAGCACTTTATGATCTGACCCGTTAACTAAGAGCCTGTTCAAAGTCTTCGAAGCAAGACAGATACAAAAGCCAACTTAACCATATTTAGAGTGTTTTCAAGTTTGCGT
>Ga0153983_1000041_pt1 | contig 26816 bp, 23 predicted proteins | sample TSGA067MetaG_FD_104693 | JGI IMG/M metagenome (GOLD analysis project Ga0153983, IMG submission 104693) | Attine ant fungus gardens microbial communities from Georgia, USA - TSGA067 MetaG | ecosystem: Host-associated > Fungi > Mycelium > Unclassified | place: USA: Georgia, Alexander Wildlife... | reverse complement strand
GAACAATGGAGAAAAGTGATTGATATCAATCTGTCAGGGGTATTTCTGACCGCCCAGGCTGCAGGAAAAGTAATGCTGAAGCAAGGCAAAGGTTCTATTATTAACACAGCTTCCATGTCGGCTCATATTGTAAATGTTCCGCAGCCGCAATGTGCTTATAACGCATCAAAAGCAGGAGTGATCCAACTCACAAAATCAATGGCTGTTGAGTGGGCGGCCAAAGGCGTTCGGGTAAATTCCATCAGTCCAGGATACATCGCTACGGAATTAATTTCAGGCGATAAAAGTCTTACATCTTTAATTGAAGAATGGAATAAAATAGGTCCACTTCACAGATTGGGAAAACCCGAAGAGCTTCAATCAATTTGTGTTTATTTGGCGGGTGACACAAGCAGTTTTACTACAGGCTCAGACTTTATAGTCGATGGCGCATTTACATGTTTCTAATTATTAGTTTCAAAAACTACATAAAATTCAGGAGGAAAAGATATGAAAAAGTTTGTCGCAATATTATTAGGAGTCGTAATGACAGGCAGTCTGTTGGCAGGATGCGGTTCAGATGCTTCATCTTCCACTGATACAACCAAAGAGACTGCGGACACTGCAGAAACTGAAGGTACGGAAGAAACCACAGAAGAGGGCACAGACACCGCAGAGACAGAAGACAGCGGTTCATATAAAGTAGGTATTACCATCCAGTCTTTGGCGAATGCTTACTGGGCAGGAGTGTTTGGTGAAGTGGAAACATTGATGAAAGACAACGGATGGGAATACACAATTGTAGATTGTAAAGACAATTCTGCAGAACAGATCAGCCAGATCGAAAATTTCACAAATTCCGGATGTGATCTGATCATGGTTCATCCTTCTGACCCGAACGCAATTGAAGATGTCTGTGCGGCAGCGCGTGAGGCAGGGGTAAAGGTAATGTGTTGGGATGATAAAATGACCAATACGGATTTGAACTGGGTATTGGACAATGCGGAGTTAGGAAATGCCATCGGCACCGCGGCAGCTGAATTTATTAACGAACACTACACGGCTGATAACAAAGCACAGGTAGCAGTTATGAATTATCCCCAGACACCTATCTTATTGGATCGGGAAAATGGCATTCTTGCCGCCTTGGAAGAAAGCTGTGAAGATAATTATGAAGTTGTCGCACAACAGCCGGCAATTGAAGCGGGTGAAGCACAGTCCAACATGGAAACGATTCTTCAAGCAAACCCAGACTGTAAGGTTGTTTGCTCGATCGGTGCGGGTGGTGACGTTGGGGCTAACGAAGCCTTCATGTCTGCAACTGGCGGCGACATTCCGGATGACATGGGCATTTTTTCTGCGGATGCAACGGAGCAACAGCTACAGGCGATCGTAAACGGCGAAGCAACCCGTGCATCTGTAGGGTTTGAGGGGTCAAACTTGAAAACGGCAGAGGCTGTGGTTGATCTCTATGAAAGACTTTTAGATGGCGAAAAATTTGAAGAGCAAAATCTTGTAAGGCCTCTTTTGGTTATCAATATTGATAACGCAGAGGAATACTTGGCGGATTATAAATAATTTAAAAACTGACATGGGGGCGGTATCCGCCCCCATAATAAAACACGGGGTGCATAATTATGAATGATGAATATGTTTTAGAATTACAGCATATCAGAAAAGAATACCCGGGTGTTGTTGCACTGAAAGATGTTTCCCTAGCTGTAAAAAAAGGAGAGGTTCTGGCTCTGATCGGGGAAAATGGCGCAGGCAAATCGACATTGATTAAGACCTGTTCCGGTGCAGTCATCCCGACTTCCGGAAAAATCATCGTAAATGGAAAAGAATTCAGCAGTATGACGCCGCAGCTGGCAGAAGAAAACGGGATTGCGATTATTTATCAGGAATTCAACAACGTCGGAGAGCTTTCAGCAGCGGAGAACCTGTTTTTGGGCAGACCGATCCGGAAGGGAATTGTTATAGACAGGGCAGCCATGGAACGGGAAGCCGCGAAAGCATTTGAGCAGCTGCATATCAAAATAGATCCGAAAGCCCTGGTGAAAAATCTGACTGTAGGTTACCAGCAGATGATCGAAATTGCCAAGGCTATTGAACAGGACGCGAAAATTCTGATTATGGATGAACCGTCCGCACCCTTGACCAGCGTGGAGGTCGAGAGCATGTTCGAGGTAGTGGCGCTCTTACGCAAAAAGGGAGTGTCCATTATTTATATTTCCCACAGACTGGAAGAAATCTACCGGATATCGGACCGCATCGTAGTGCTGCGGGATGGCGAGTACATTAAAACCCTTATCACAAAGGACAGCCAGGTTGATGAACTGATTCACCTGATGGTTGGACGTGAATTAAATGAAACCTACCCACCCAGAAAAGACTGCATTGACCATACAAAAATTGTACTGGAATTAAAAAACATCAGCGGAAACGGCAACGAAAACATGAGCTTACAGCTTCATAAGGGAGAAGTACTGGGGCTTGGCGGTCTGGTGGGTGCCGGGCGTACGGAGTTGGCACAGATCATCTTCGGATCGGCAAAAAAAGAATCCGGACAGATTCTTTTTTTGGGAAAAGAGATCAATCCGAAAGATCCAAGAGAAGCAATCGATTTGGGAATTGCGCTGGTGCCGGAAGACAGAAAGCGGCACGGGGTACTGTTGGGAAATTCGGTTATGAATAATATCAATATGCCAATTTATAACCGTACATCGAAGCTGAGCGTGATCAATACAAAGACGGAATTTAAAACAGCGGAAAAATACCGGAAGGAATTATCAATTAAGACGCCGACCCTGCATCAGCTTGTCAGGAATTTAAGCGGTGGCAACCAGCAGAAGGTAATCCTCGGGAAATGGATGGCAGCGAATTCGGAACTGATTATTTTTGATGAGCCGACCAGGGGGATTGACGTAGGTGCGAAATATGAAATCTACAAACTGATAAACAACCTAGTGGAACAGGGAAAGACGATCCTGCTGATTTCTTCTGAATTGGAAGAGCTCATGGGGATGTCGGATCGGATTCTTGTATTATCAGAAGGCAGAATTACGGGGATGCTTAAAAAGAATGAGTTCAATCCGGATACCATTATGACATTTGCATCCAAAGTCAGGGAGGAGTAATCAAACATGAAAGAGAAAGTAATCTATCAAGTAAAAGATAAAGCCATATGGGCAGTGTTTCTGATTTTATTTATCGGGTTCTCCATTGCGAATCCCCGGTTTTTGGAAACCCAGAATCTGTTTACCATTGCCCGCCAGGTTTCCATGTACGGCATTGCCTCCATTGGAATGACGTTTGTCATTCTGATTGCAGGAATTGACCTTTCCACGGGCTCCATCATCACCCTGGTAAACATTGTATGTGCATATCTGATGGTGAATTCCGGCATGAATATGGTATTGGCGGTGGTGTGCTCCCTGGTCGTGGCAACCCTGATCGGTGTGTTAAACGGCTTTATGGTTTCCAGCATCGGCATTCCGGCGATCATTGCAACCTTTGCAACCCAGACCATATTTGAAGGAATCTCCTATTTGATCAGCGGCGGAACTCCGATTTTTGGATTTGATGAAAAATTCAAGTTCATCGGACAGGGATATATCGGACCGGTGCCGGTACCGGTGATCATCATGATCATCTGTTTTGCGGCAGGCAGCTTCATTCTGAACAAAACCTTTTTTGGCCGGTATTTCTATGCGGTAGGCGGTAATGAAGAAGCGGCAAAGCTTTCCGGAATCCGGGTAGGCAAGATGAAATATCTGATTTATGCGTTATCCGGATTCTTTGCGGGATTAGCCGGAATCGTGCTTTTGTCACGGACGAATTCGGGACAGCCAACCGCAGGGAAAGGATATGAATTTGATGTCATCACCTGTGTCGTTTTAGGAGGCGTATCGGTAAGCGGAGGGTATGGCAAGCTTTCCAATGTTGTTGCCGGCGTATTGATTATCGGTGCGCTTAGCAACGGCATGGTGCTGATGAATATCAGTTCCTATACCCAGATGGTTGTAAAGGGCATCATCCTGGCTTTGGCCGTTGGGTTCGACTGCATTCAGAAGAAAAAGCAGGCATCCTGATAAAAGTACTATACTATTTAAGAATCCCGGTGAATCCAAAATTCACTGGGATTTTTAAGTTGATTGACACTTCAAAAATAGAATGATAATATGATAATTACACATAAAGCATCAAACATAACAAAGAGAACTATTGGAAAGGGCTTATATGAAAAAAAATCGTCCGGAGCAGATTATTAATATCCTTCAAGACAAGAAAAAAGTAAGCGTTGCAGAATTAACAGCTTCGTTAAACGTTTCTGATATGACGATAAGACGTGATTTGATCGAATTGGAAAAAAGAGGAGCATTGATCAGATATCATGGAGGCGCCTATATTGCAGACAATGTAAAGCATAAGCCTGAATATAATGCATCAGCGGAAGAGTATTATTCGGAAAAAGAGGAAATCGCATACCAGGGCTGCAAATATCTAAAAAAACTATTGACCCAAAATTCGATAAATTCAGTAACTTTTGGCGGTGGAAGTACGATATTTGCTATGGTGAAGAAAATAGATTTTTCTATTCCCGTGTCTATTATTACAGATACTTTAAAAACTGCGGAAATTCTAAGTGAAAATCCTGATAACACAGTAATCATGGTAGGCGGTGTTTTGAATTTTCCCGGACAAAACGCTATTGGCTACCTTGCCGAACAAATGTTGAATGACTTATCAATTGATTATATCTTTATGGGTACATCTGCAATTGACGATATGGGAAATGTCTACTGTTACAGTAATTTTGAGGCAAGCATATTAAAGAAAATGCTTTCTAAAGCAAAGCACATTGTGGTATTGGCAGATATCTCAAAAATAGGAAAGAGCAATCTGGTACGAGTATTTAAAATGAATGATCAGTTTACCCTGATTACAAACAAAACGACTCCGGAAAAGTACTTAAAGACTTTTCTGAATATGGGAGTTGAGATAATCACAGTCTGATTTTTGCATAAATAAAGAAATGTATATTAGGAGGAGCTGTTACACTAAAAAATAAGTGTGCAGCTCTTTGTTTTGTCTATATAGGGACTTGACAAATAATATAATTTATCTTATCATTAGTATAATAATAAGATAAAGACTCATCAATTATTTTAAATAAAAAAGAAAGGGGTATATCAGATGTATTTAGTTGTAAATATATCCGGATACAATCACATATGGGAGAAAATACTACAAAATTAAGAAAGATAAATGCCAAAACTATTCGTCAGGTTCTAAAAAATAATCCGAATATTACGAAGGCTGCTGTGGCTGAAAAAACAGGACTATCTTATTCAACTTGTAATATTATATTGAATGAAATGGTTGAAACGGGAGAAGTATTTGCTTCTGAACAAACAATTATCTCCGGCGGCAGACCGGCTCAAATTTATAATTTCAACGCTCAATTCAATACTATGATTTGCTTCTATATCATTGAACATCAACCAGAACCGTTAGCAGTCTATGCAATATTCGATCTCTCGGGGAATATACTTGAAGATGGATATTCACTTATGCCCCAACCTGATGAAAACACAATTGAAACTTTTTTAGCAAATTTATTAGCGAAACATCCTCGAACCAATGTAATAGGAATCGGTCTTCCTGCCGTGATTATGGATTACCGAACAATTAGTTTTAGTGATTTTCCCCGACTGGAGAATATTCCTTTAGCTGAACAATTGGAAAATAAATTTAAAATTCCAATTATAATAGAAAATGATGCGAACCTGACTGCATTAGGACTTTCACATTCTTCTGCGGCCAAACAATCCGTAATAGCACTCTATTTTCCAAAAGAAAGTCACCCTGGCTCCGGTGTAGTTATAAATGGAGAAATCGTCAGAGGGTTTTCTAACTTTGCGGGAGAAATTGCCTATTTGCCTTCAGATTATGGAATGGGTCAAGATACTGTTGCACAGAATTCTTCAGAAGCGGCAAAGCAGGCAGCCTATATAATTAGTGCTTTTGCCTGCACTTTGAACCCAGAGTTTATATTACTGACCGGTCCGATACTGAATGATAAAATGATCCCGGATATTTTACGTTGGTGTAATAAATATACACCTTCTGAACATCTGCCTCAATTAACTTATATCTCAGATACAAAAAGTTATTATTTAATGGGTTTATGGACCCTGATCCAAAAAAACACGATCACTTTATTTGAGTCAATTTAAAAAGGAGTGTAAGAAAATGGGAACTCTTCTTTTAATTCTTATTTATATCACGTTTATAAGTTTGGGTTTACCTGACTCCCTGCTAGGATCATCATGGAGCGTTATGCGTCATGATATAGGTACCGATCTTGCTGCTGCCGGCATCATTTCAATGACAATTAATGGAGGCACTGTAGTTTCAAGCTTTTTCAGCGACCGGCTGGTACGCTGGCTTAATACAGGTATTATTACAATAATCAGTGTAGCAGCTACTGCCGGGGCTTTGCTGGGATTTGCATTAGCGCCCTCTTTTGGCTGGCTGGTGGCAATGGCTGTTCCTCTGGGGCTTGGAGCCGGCGCCGTTGATGCTGTGTTAAATAACTATGTTGCCATTCACTATAAACCCCGCCACATGAGCTGGCTCCACTGTTTTTGGGGAATCGGTGCAATGTGCGGACCATTAATTATGTCCTGGTTTATTCAACAGGATTCTAATTGGCGCGGCGGCTACTTAACCGTCAGCATCATCCAATGTTGTTTAGTAGCAAGCCTTTTCGTCTGCTTGTTTATTTTATACAAACAAAAAAAATCGGGTATGTTGTCAGATCCAAATATCACTAAATTCATAACGCAATCTTCAGCAGATTTTTCCAACAAGCATCAAATCAATTCCTCTTCTAATCAATCAGTTTTAAAAATATCCGGCGTCCCTCCGGCTTTGTTAGCATGTTTTTTCTACTGCGGGATAGAATTAACTGCCAGCGTCTGGGGAAGTAGTTTTTTAGTTGAATCCAAAGGATTATCAGCAGCACAGGCAGCCGGCTGGATATCGATTCTATACGCAGGATTAACAGTAGGACGCTTTGTTAGCGGACTTGTATCCATGAAATTAAGCAGCTCTCTATTAATCCGTATTGGTCAAATGCTTATATTCATTGGTGGAATAACCCTTGCGCTTCCTTTGCCAACAATATTTTTTTTGATCGGACTCATATTGATCGGTGCAGGCTGTGCTCCTGTGTACCCATGCATTCTACACGAGACTCCTCATCGGTTTGGCATTGAAAATTCCCAAAAAGTCATGGGAATACAAATGGCATGTGCTTACACCGGCAGTACTCTTTTACCACCGGTATTAGGATATATCGCAGCTGCGGGAGCAGGAATGAACATCTATCCTATCGTATTGCTAATTTATAATTTCGGCATGATGCTTTGTTGCGAACGACTAAATTATTTATCAAAAAAATACAATTAAACTCAATTAGGCACCTATTTTGTTTATTCAAACACATTCAAAGTGATAATTGTTTGAATTAAGAAAATACAAACAATAATTTGTTGACTTCCGAACAAAAACATGATTTAATCAAAACATAACTGCAAATCAGATGGAGGGAGCAGCATATGAATTCCAGAAAAAGAGTAGAATGTATTTTAGCACACAAAAAACCAGACAGAGTAGCAGTGGATATTGGGTCCACCGCTTCCGGATTAACAAATCCTACCATGAAAAGAGTAAAAGAATATTTCGGAATTACAAGCAAAGATATTAATTTTCGTCCGGATGAGTCCGCTTCATTTTATAATGATGAAGTACTCGAAGCTCTTGGCAGTGATTTCAGACATGTGTTTCTGATGCCTTCGGAAACAGCAAATGAATATTACAATGAACAAGGAGTTATGGTCAATGAATGGGGTATTGAGAAAACTATTAAGACCGGGTTATCTCAGAATTCCAGTACACCCCTGGCGAATGTGGAATCCGTCGACGAATTGCTCAGTTATCGATGGCCAAATCCCTATGCACCGGGAAGAAACAGAGGAATTAAAGAGCGTATTGAATATTTGTACCATAATACAGAATACGCATTGGCGGCTCGTTCGGTTTCTCATGGGATATTCGAATTAGCGTGGGAATTGCGGGGGATGGAGAACTTACTTTGCGATATGATGCTTGATAAAGAATTTGCAAATGCATTATTGGATAAGACACTGGAAATTCAGATAGGACTGTATGATGTGCTGCTGGAGGATACCGGCAAATATGTACAAATGGTAGAAACAGCAGATGATTACGGAACACAAAAAGGACCAATAATGTCTCCGGAATTATTTGATGAAATGATTCTTCCCAGAAGAAAAAAATTAAATGATTTTATCCATTCGAAAGCACCGCAGGCAAAAATTTTCCATCATACCTGTGGTTCGATTTATAAGCTGCTGCCGAATCTGATTGAATCAGGGGTGCAGGTTCTAAATCCGGTACAGCCTTCAGCAGCGGATATGAATACATATCGATTACAGAATGAATTCGGTGAAAAGTTGATTTTTCACGGCGGTATTGATGAACAAACTGCCCTGGTGTATGGAAAAGATATACTTAGAAAAGAAATGGAAGAGCGAATTGCGTCATTAGGAAAAGACGGCGGATATATCATGTCACCTACAAGCAATTTTCAGGATGATATGCCTATGCAGAATATTGTGGATTTTGCCAAAATGGCAAAAGAGATAGGGATGTACTATTGACTTTAAATGAATTAATGGTATACTAAACTTATAACACATTTATTAAACTATTTTATAAAAGAATTTTATGTAGTAAGATTAAACTCAGAAAACAGTATCTTAATAGAATCTAAGGAGGACTGCAAATGAAGTATGGTATTTTTTATGCTTACTGGGTGAGTGAATGGGGGGCTGACTACCTGGATTATGTGGATAAAGCAGCTAGTCTGGGCTTTGATGTTTTGGAGATAGGGGCACAGGGTCTGACTGATTATTCTCCAACGCAAATCAGGGAACTGCATGACAGGGCAAAAAAATCCGGAATTGAACTAACGGTTGGTTATGGGCCGGCGTACGAACATAATATTGGTTCTGCGGATAAAGATATCCGTAAAAATGCGTTAAATTGGTATACCAGACTTTTTGAAGTCATGGAAGAACTAAATTCCCATATTTTGGGTGGCGCTATCTATTCCTACTGGCCGGTGGACTATTCGAAAGGTGTGGATAAAGAAGAGGATTGGAAAAACAGTGTGGAAGGAATGCAGCTTCTGGGAGAAGCAGCGCAAAGACATAATGTACATATCGGATTAGAAGTTTTAAACCGCTTTGAGAGCCACATCCTAAATACTGCCGGAGAAGGCGTAGCATTTGTACAGGAAGTAGGTCTGGATAATGTAAAAGTGATGTTGGATACATTTCATATGAATATTGAAGAGGTCAGTATCGGTCAGGCAATCCGCACTGCCGGGAAACATCTTGGACATTTTCACACCGGAGAGTGCAACCGTATGGTTCCCGGTAAAGGAAGGATGCCATGGCGCGAGATCGGTGAAGCTCTGCGGGAAATTGACTATCAGGGAGCGGTTGTCATGGAGCCGTTTGTGATAAAGGGAGGCATCGTCGGTAAAGATATTAAAGTCTGGCGGAATATAATTGATGATCCAAATGAATCAAAACTAAACAAAGATGTACAAGATGCATTAATCTTCCAACGTTATATGTTTGAGAAAGATGAATAAAATAACCGGACTGCTCTAAAAATCTTTTTTTAAAAGAATTTATATGATAATATGGTGCTTATAAATAACAAATTGAAGAAATAGGAGCAGTAGCTAAATGAAAAAAATAAGTTCTACAGAAATAAAATTAAAGAACCGGCAGATGATTTATCGCTATATCCGCAGCCAGGATTCCGTGTCCAAACAGGATATTGTAGTTGGATTACAGCTTAGTCTTCCCACCGTTACACAAAATCTTCAATATCTGGAAGAGCAAGGTCTGGTTGATACTTCAAAGAAAATCAAGTATACAGGCGGACGTAATGCCACTGCCTACACCTATATTAAGAATGCCAAAATGGCGATCGGCGTTTATACTACAGGAAATCACATCAATGCAGTGGCTGTAGATCTATCTGGTAATGTGGTAGAGATGATAAGGGAACGAATTGAATTCAATCTGGATGATGAAAATTACCTGAAGAAGTTGGGTGAAATGGTCGAGCAAGTGAAGGTAAATGCCGGTATTGCAGACGAAAACCTGTTGGGGGTAGGAATTTCAGTACCCAGTTTAGTGTCTGATGACGGAGAGCAGGTTATCTATGGCTTAACCCTTAATTTTACAGGAAAAACCAGAGCGCAGATTGCAAAATACATTCCCTATGATAACCGGTTGTTTCATGACTCCTATGCTGCCGGTTATGCAGAAATATGGATCGACCATCGCGTACGTAATGCGTTCTATATCAGCTTAAGCAATAGTGTCGGCGGTTCTGTTGTTATTGACAATGAAATCTATGAAGGTAATACTCACAAGGGTGGTGAGATAGGGCACATGGTAGTCGTCCCGGACGGCGGTAAGCAGTGCTATTGCGGTCAATATGGCTGCTTTGACACTGTGTGCAATACAGGTAATCTGGATCATTACACGAATGGGAATCTGGAAGAGTTTTTTCGCCTTCTAAAAGAAGGAGATGTGACAGCACAGAAATTATGGGATAAATATCTGGACGATCTGGCACTGGCAATTCATAATGTACGGATGCTGTTTGATAATGTAGTGATATTAGGCGGTTACGTTGGCGCTAATATTGAAGAGTACATGGAAACTTTATATAAACGTGTGGATAAACTAAATCCATTTGACGACAAAGCAAGTGATTATTTGATTCCGTGTAAATATAAGGTAGAAGCTACTGCAGCAGGAGCAGCTATCCTTTATATTAATAAATTCATTAATACTATTTAAGAATAAAAGACGTATGTTTACAGAAAAACAGGAGGCAGGTATGGAGTTATTATTGGGGATTGATATCGGTACAAGTGCCTGTAAAATTGCGATCTTTCAAAAAGACGGCATAATTGTCGCAAGTGGGACAGCGGATTATCCTGTGTACTATCCCAAACAAGGATGGGCTGAGCAGAATCCGGATGACTGGTGGGATGCTGTCTGCAAGACAATCAAAACATTATTGAAAAAGTACGAAATACAGCCGTCGGACATTGCGGGAATCGGTATTGATGGACAGAGCTGGTCTGCAATTGCGATTGATAAGCAAGGCGAAGTTTTGACAAATACACCTATCTGGCTGGATACAAGATCCAGTAACGTATGCGAAAAGTTAAAAAAGCAATTTGGAGAAGATATTTTTTTTCAGATGAGCGGCAATCCGCTGCAGCCATTTTATGCAACCGGTAAAATCTTATGGTACAAAGAAGAAATGCCGGATGTATATAAGAGTATTGATAAAATCCTGCAATCCAACACTTTTATTGCATACCGATTAACAGGTGGCATTACTCAGGATATCTCTCAAAGTTATGGAATTCACTGCTTTGATATAAGAGAAGGTATTTGGGATGAGGAAATGTGTAGGACATTAGGAATTCCCAGAAATTTCCTTCCGGAAATTGTACCATGTCATCAAATAGTGGGGCATGTGACAAAAGAAGCAGCAAAACTTACCGGATTGAATGCCGGAACACCAGTGGTCGCAGGAGGGCTGGATGCAGCTTGCGGGACATTGGGCGCAGGTGTTCTTCACACAGGCGAAACACAGGAACAAGGTGGTCAGGCCGGTGGCATGAGCATTTGTATGGATGCATATACTGCTGACCCCAGACTGATTCTCAGTTATCATGTAGTACCCGGAAAATGGCTGCTGCAGGGAGGCACAACGGGCGGCGGTGGTGTAATGCGTTGGTTCAATCGGGAATTTGCAGATACATCTTCTTTGATGCAGTTAAATGAAATCGCCGGGAAAGTGCCGGAAGGAAGTGATGGATTGGTATTCCTGCCTTATATGGCCGGTGAACGCTGCCCGGTTTGGGATAAAAATGCGAAAGGTGTTTATTACGGGATTGATTTTAGCAAAACCAAAGGGCATTTCGTAAGGGCAGCTATGGAAGGTGTTGCGTATTCTTTAAAACATAATTTGGATGTGGCAGAAAGTAAAGGTGTAGAAGTAGGAGAGCTAAGATCGATGGGCGGATCTGCTAACTCGCTCTTGTGGACGCAGATGAAAGCAGACATTACAGGAAAACGGATTGTAGTACCTTCTTCCGATACTGCGACTACGTTAGGTGCTGTGATTCTGGCAGGTGTTGGAGTAGGCATTTATGATAGCTTTGAACAGGCTGTCAGGATGACAGTAAAGACTACCAGAAGCCATGAACCGGATATGGAAAAGCATGAAAAATATAAGGTGAATTACAGTACATATTTGGAATTATATGAAAGTTTAAAAGATTTAATGAAAAAAACCGGAGGAGATAAGAAATGAAAGCAGGTGTAGTACATGCAAGAGATGACATCCGTCATGAAAATATCGAAAAACCCTGCCCCAGAGAAGGGCAAGTATTAATCAAGGTAAAATATACCGGAATCTGCGGTTCTGACATTCCCAGGGTAAATGGTGATGCCTGCCATTTTTTTCCTAATGTATTGGGGCATGAGTTTTCAGGAACAGTAGAGAAAATCGGAGCAGGAGTAACCAGTTTGCAGCCCGGTGACCGGGTATCCGGTGTCCCTCTTGTGCCATGTATGAAATGTGAGGATTGTCAAAAAGGAAATTATGCGCTCTGCAAACAGTATAGCTTTATCGGATCCCGTGAATTTGGTAGCTTTGCCGAGTATGTAATCGTTCCAGAGAGAAATGCTGTAAAATTTTCAAGTGATGTTTCCTTCGAACAGGGAGCATTTTTTGAACCGGCAACTGTTGCGCTTCATGGCTTAGAAAGACTAAACTACAAAGGTGGAAAAACGGTAGCGATCCTGGGCGGAGGAACCATTGGCATCTTTGTAATGCAATGGGCGAAAATCTTTGGCGCTAAGGAAGTGGTGGTTTTTGATATTGAAGATGAACGGCTGGAACTTGGGAAACGTTTAGGTGCTACAGCGGGTATTAACACTTTACAACAGGGTTTTATGGAGCAAGTGATGGCCTTAACGAATGACGAAGGTTTTGATTATGTTTACGAGACTGCCGGTAATGCAATCACTATGAAGATGGCATTTGAACTGGCTGCCAATAAAGCCGGAGTGTGTTTTATCGGAACCCCAACCAGAGAATTAAGTTTTACAGTGGCGGAATGGGAAAACATGAATCGTAAAGAATTTCAGTTAACTGGTTCATGGATGTCTTATACTGCTCCGTTTCCGGGTCATGAATGGGAACTAACGGCCCATTACTTTAAAACCGGAGAGTTGAAATTTGATGATTCTTTTATTTTCAAAAAGATACCGCTTAGTGAAATCGCCAATGCTTTTGAAATGTATAAAACACCGGGCACCGTTAAAGGAAAAATTTTAATTGACAGTGAAAAAACTGCAATATGAGAAGGTTATCTAGGAGGGTATGGTAATGAGAGCAGCAGTGTATCATGGAAAACAGGATTTAAGAGTAGAAAAGGTTCAGGATAAACAAATCAGTGAAAATGAAGTGTTGATTCAAGTAAAATACTGCGGTGTATGCGGAACAGATATACATATTTATAACGGTGAGGGCGGTGCTTCTGATGTTACTCCGCCTTTAATTCCCGGTCATGAATTTTCCGGATTTGTTGCGGCGGCAGGATCCGCTGTTACCTCTGTAAAAGTAGGAGACAGAGTCTGCGGAGATCCCAATGATATGTGTGGAGAATGTTATTTTTGTAAAAATGGAAAACAGCATTTTTGCAGCAGCAATGTGGGGATCGGTACAACAGTGGATGGTGGTTTCGCAGAATATGTGGTGATGCGGGAAAAGCAGGTTTATAAAATTCCGGAAAACCTGAGTTTTCTACAAGCCGCTATGATAGAACCGCTGTCTTGCTGTCTGCATGGGTTAGATCTTTGTGAAATCCGGACAGGCGATACGGTTTTGGTAATGGGCGGCGGTCCTATCGGTATGATTATGCTTCAATTAGCTAAAAATGCTGGTGCGTCACAGGTCATTCTGTCAGAACCGGTATCTGAAAAAAGAGAGATTGCCTTAAAATCAGGAGCTGATAAGACTATTGATCCATTAAATGAAGACATCAAAGCAGTATTAAATGAATGCTGCTCTAATGTAGATAAAGTAATTGAATGTGTAGGAAACACAAAAACACAGGAAAATGCTATACAAGTAGCTGGGAAAGGTGCTGCAGTCATGTTTTTTGGATTGGCAGCGCCGGGAGAAAGCTTCCCGATTCAACCGGATGATATTTTCAAGAAAGAGCTGAAGATAACGTCCTCTTATATCAATCCATATACTTTCGAGCGGGCAATTCAGGTACTTGGAGCGGGCAGAATTGATGTGGAAAGCGTAATTACTAATATTGTAGCTCTGGATAATATCGTGGATGTATTTACAAAACCAGAATTCAGAAAAAGCGGAAAAGTAATGATAAAAGTCTCATAAAGAAAAATTTGGGAGGTGCATGATGAAAGAAACACCGAGACGGGTATTAGCATTTGATTTTGGAGCTTCCAGCGGAAGAGCTGTACTGGGTACCCTGCAGGATGGTAAAATTCACATGAAAGAAGTTCATCGGTTTTCCAATGATCCGGTAATTATAAAGGGAACAATGTACTGGGATACTCTGCGTCAATTCTTTGAAATCAAACAGGGAATTCTCAAAGCGAAGCAGGTGGAAGATTTTGAAAGTATTGGTATTGATACCTGGGGAGTTGATTTTGGTCTGCTTAATGAACATGGTGAGTTGATGGAAAACGCAATCCATTACCGGGATAAGCGGACAAACGGAATGATTGAAGATGTCTTTTCTAAGATTCCAAAAGACAGACTGTATGCGATCACAGGAAATGAATTCATGTACTTCAACACCATTTTTCAAATGAACTCCCTTGTCGAAAAACGACCTTGGATGATAGAACAGGCCGATAAGTTTTTATTTACTCCGGATTTGTTCAACTATTTTCTCACCGGAAATATGAAAAGCGAATATACTATGGCAACCACTTCTTCGATGCTGGATATTCGCCGGAAAAAGTGGTCAAAGGAAGTTATGAAGGCGATTGGTTTACCGGAGCATCTGTTCCCCCAAATAGTGGAAAGTGGTACAATAATCGGCGAACTGAAATCCGAGATATGTGAAGAATTGTCAGTGACACCAAAGAAGGTTATTGCAGTGGCATCTCATGATACTCAAAGCGCTTCAGTGGCTGTTCCAACCCAGGAAAAGGATTTTGTTTTTATCAGCTGTGGTACATGGAGTCTGTATGGTACTGAACTTGATGAACCATCAATCAATCCTAAATCACTAAAATTAAATGTTACGAATGAAGGCAGCTATGGCGGTAAAATAAATTTTCTGAAAAACATTACCGGCTTATGGATGATTCAGGAAAGCAGGCGTCAGTGGATTCGTGAAAATAAAGAATATAGCTTTGGAGATTTGGAAGTTATGGCCAGCCAGGCAGAGCCGTTTCAAAGCTATATTGATGTGGACGCACCGGAATTTATTCCCTCCGGTAATATGCCCAGGAGGATCCGGGAATTTTGCAGGAAAACGGGGCAGCCGATTCCTGAAACGATTGGTGAGATCATCTGCTGCATTAATCAGAGTCTTGCCTTAAAATATAGAAATGTACTTAAAAAAATTGAAACCTGCCTGGATAAAAGTTATAATAAAATTTATATGATTGGCGGCGGTATCCAAAGCAGGATGCTTTGTCAAATGACCGCAAGTGCAAATAATTGTGAAGTACAGGCGGGTCCGGTCGAAGCTACGGCTCTGGGCAATCTGGCTGTTCAATTTATGGCATTAGGTGCGGTCAGGGATATTCATGAAGCCAGAGCAATTGTCCAGCGTTCTGAAGAAAGTTATACTTATTTTCCTCAAAACACGCCAGACTGGGATGCAGCATATGAAGATTTTATGAAAATTATAAATAACCCAAAAGGAGAATAGAAGATGCCACTTGTAACTTCTAAGAAAATGTTAAAAGATGCCCAAGAAGGCGGATATGCAATCGGAGCATTTAATGTCGAAAATATGGAGATGATAAAAGCGGTCATTCAGGCTGCCGAAGAACTAAATGCTCCTGTCATGCTGCAGACAACCCCGTCTACAGTGAAGTATGGAACCGTAGAAACGTATGCCGCTATCGCAGCTGCTGAAGCAAACAAAGCGAAAGTTCCGGTCTGCCTGCATTTGGATCACGGCAGCAGCTATGAACTTGCATTAGAATGTATGAAAAGTGGATATACATCCGTAATGATCGATGGTTCTGACGAAACATTTGAAAATAATGTGGCATTGACCAAAAAAGTTGTGGAAAGTGCGCATGCCAAGGGAATTCCTGTGGAAGCGGAGCTTGGTAAAGTGGGTGGTAAGGAAGACGATCATGAAGCTGAGGCAGATACGAATACAAACCCTGTGGAAGCGAAGGACTTTGTCGAACGTACAGGTGTAGATTCTCTTGCTATTGCTATTGGAACTGCACACGGATTCTATGAAGGCACACCGATGCTTGATAAAGAACGTATCTCGGAGATCAGAAAATTAGTTTCTGTTCCGTTGGTGCTCCATGGCTCATCCGGATTAAGTGATGATGAGGTTCGTGAGTGTGTGGAACGCGGAATGTGTAAGGTGAATTTTGCCACAGAACTTCGTGCAGCATATACAGATGCTGTTAAAAAACTTCTGGCAGAAAAACCGGAAACCTATGATCCAAAAGCCTTTGGTAAAGTTGGTATTCCGGCAGTAAAAGAATTGGTTATGAAACGTATAAAGGTATGCCAAAGCGATGGCAAGGCAAAGATTTGACAACAAATGAATTATCTTGTATAATGTTCCAAGATTACACATATAGCATATTAATAAAGGTTGATTTTAGATGGACGATGACGACGGTCACGAAACGGGTTTGAGTATTTTTATTTATTATAAAACAGAAGACAGAGGTGCGGTATGTTCGTTAACGAATATGCTGTACCTTTTTATGCTGTAATATATATTATGGAGGTTAATTATGGATGAGGGAAATCCTATTTTATGGCAGTTATTATTGCAGCTTTTTCTTATTCTTTTAAATGCAGCTTTTGCCTGCGCAGAAATCGCAGTGATTTCTATTAATGATAATAAGCTTGCGAAGATGGCTGCGGAAGGAAATAAAGGGGCGGTTAGGCTATCCGAGCTAACGGAACAGCCCGCACGGTTTCTTTCCGTCATACAAGTAGGTATTACACTTGCGGGTTTTCTGGGAAGTGCGTTTGCAGCGGATAATTTTTCCAATTTGCTGACGGACGGGCTGCTTTCATTAGGGGTACCGTTGTCGGCTTCCACACTAAATACTCTGTCGGTTATTCTTATTACATTGATTTTATCATATTTTACACTTGTTTTTGGGGAGCTTGTGCCTAAGAGAGTGGCAATGAGAAATGCGGAGAAGATTGGACTGGCTATGTCCGGAGCGATTTATTTTATTTCTAAATTATTTGCTCCGCTTGTTTGGCTATTGACAGCATCTACCAATGGAGTTTTACGTTTGATGCGGATTGATCCAAATGCAGATGATGAAGAAGTTACGGAAGAGGAAATCCGATTAATGGTTGATGCCGGAAGTGCAAAAGGTGCGATCGATCTTGAAGAGAGAGAATTTATCCACAATATCTTTGAATTTGATGACAAAATAGCATCCGAAGTGATGACACACCGTACCGATGTATCGCTTTTATGGATGGATGAAGATGAAGAACAGTGGGAAAAAACAATAAATGAGAGTACCCATTCTGTTTATCCGGTATGCGATGAAGATGTTGATGATGTTGTTGGTATATTAAATATAAAAGATTATTTTAGATTGCAGGAAAAAACCAGAGAAACAGTTATTGCCTCCTGTATAAAACCGGCATATTTTATACCGGAGACAGTTCGGGCAGATGTATTGTTTCATAATATGAAAAAAGCACGAAATCATTTTGCGATCGTAATGGATGAATATGGCGGCATGAGCGGAATCATAACCATGAATGACTTGCTCGAAGAGTTGGTCGGCGACCTTGAAGATGACAGTTCCATCCCGGAAGAAGAACCTTTGATTGAATCTATCGATTCCCAAACCTATAAAATCCGGGGTGCCGCTCCTTTAGATATGATTTCTCTTCAGCTTGGTATACCGCTGCCGGACGAAGACTATGAAACCTTAGGAGGGCTGGTATTTAGTCTGCTTGGGACAATTCCTGATGATGGAAGCACGCCTGAATTAGAAGGGTATGGGTTAAAAATTAAGGTTACCGATATTAAGGAACATCGATTAGAAACCGCTTTGGTTTGTCTTATTGAAAACGAAGCGAACAACTGAGAAAGGTGCGGATGCATATGCAATCAGACTCTATTACTTTTTCTCAACCGATTATAAAAGGATCCCTGTATAAAAAAATGCTTCCCAAGGACTGCGCATTAGTCTTAGAAGGCGGCGGCATACGTGGATTCTACAGTGCCGGTGTATTTGAAGCTTTTATGGATGCAGGCATTATGTTTCCATATATTATCGGCGTATCTGCCGGTGCTGCGAATGCACTATCCTACATTTCCGGACAGCGGGGACGCAATCGGATCATTGTTGAAAAGTATGTGAAAGATACCAACTATTTAAGTTACCGCAATCTGTTAAAGCACGGATCATTATTTGGCTATGATTTTATTTTTAAAACTATTCCCCAAAAACATATTTATTGGGATAAAGATATGTTTGATACTCATGATATCCGGTTTTTATCAGGTACAACGGATTGTAAAACGGGCAGTCCGGTCTGGTTTGACAAACAGAAAATCGCCTCCGGATTTGACGTTGTCAGAGCTTCCTGTTCCGTACCGATTGTTTCTAAAATTGTAAAATACAATGGGTACGACCTTTTGGATGGAGGCATAAGTTCTCCTATTCCGATTGAAAAATCCATTGCAGACGGCAACAAATTCCATGTAATTGTACTTACCAGAAACCAGGGATATGTAAAAACCGCATTCAAACATAAAAGTATTCTCAAATTATATTATCGAAAATATCCCAGGCTGATTGATGCCATGATGCACAGACATATCGTTTACAATAAACAAATTGCTATTTGTGAGCAGTTAGTGAAAGAGAAAAAAGCGATCATTATCCGACCGCAGTTGCCTCTTACCGTTGGCAGGACAGCAAAAGACGTTGAAAAAGTACTGCGTTTATATGACGAGGGACATGAAGAAGGGAAATCGGCTGTTGAATTACTAAACGAAACATTTTCATTGTGTTAGCTGCCGAAATTTCCTCCTTGCTTTGACAGCAATTGCATATTCGGGAAAATTTCCTGCATACGTTTATTCGGATAGCGCTCATCCAAAAAAGCTTCATACGCATTCAAGGGAGCTGCACCTTTTTCTCTTTCCGTCCAACGTAAGAGTGCCGTAGTCGTCAGAAATAGATCCACGGTTAGCAGAATCAATAAGAGCCATGTAAAAAAACGTCCCTGACGGTTTGGCATCCGTTCGATCAGATGGGACAGCCAGGGGTAAAAAACCTTCATAAAAACAACACTTAATATGCCCCAAAAAAACATATAGGTAAGACAAGTCCTGCCTCCAAGAGAAAAATTACGTTCACTATAATCCCAGGAAACAGAGCCGAATACATATTCTTGAAAAATACTTGAGCAATATTCAAAAGCACCTCCTACTAAGGTTCCTCCAAGAAACAGCCATAAATCACTCTTCTTTGCAAGGGGAGTGAGAATAAGCACCATTACTATGGCACCAAATCCATAAATCTGACTGAAGGGTCCGTAAAGAAGGCCCTGCCTGCTTACAAATACACCACTTGAAATAAAACAATAAATAGTTTCAACTACATACCCTAACACGCTGCCTATTACAAATACCCAGAAAAGTTTATACAGGCTTATTCCTGCGGCAAAAGATTTCGCAGAGTCTTTTGTTACGGAAACAGTTTTTTTGCCAATTCTCTGTGCGGTTTTCCATATTCGTTTCTGCCATGATTCCTTAACATTCCTTTTATAGTCTTCCCATAAATTTCCCCAGATACTTAATCGATAGTCTAAGTTTTTGATTTTCAGTGCAGGAAATGCGAGAAAAAGCCGATCCGTTTCTTGCTTATTCATAAGCTTATTAAGGTCGTCCACAAGATTCTCGCCACTGATTTCGATTAATCGGGAAATGCTGCCTTTCGGATTCTCTTTTTGAAACCATGCATATTTCTCCTGGTATTGATCTATTTGGTCAAAATAGCTTTGTATTTTCATAAAACTTTCCATAAACTTCGTCAGCTCCGATAAGGTGCTGATCAGATCTATAAAAATAATAAACAAAGCAGCAGATGCTATTGTCCGATAATGATGTTTTGGTATCTTTTCAAACAGGGTAACCAGTAAAGGCTGGAGATAATACACTGCCGCAAACCCTAAAGTTCCTAAAAGCAAAGAGTTTGGCAGACAGATTCGCCCATGAAAATTGTATTTCTTTTTGGAATAATCCCACCATCTGATCTGGAAAACAAATTCCATCAACCAACTGGTAATATACTCCAACAAGGCCGATACAAGTATGGAAATGATCAATATAAGAACAGGATGATTTTTTACCGGATATGTAATTCCAAGGATAAGAATTGCCCCTATACCATAAATCGGACAGTATGGACCTTTCAAAAATCCTTTATTCAAAATCCGTTTTTTTGATACGGAGCAAAAAACAGATTCACAAAACCAACCGACAATACTATAAACAGTCATAAGGATTACAATTTCTGAAAAACTCAAATTTCCCATTCTATTTACTCCCTCGATTTTTTATTATTATACATCTATTTCAACTAATTGACAATATTTTCAAAAAATTAGCACTCTACAATTGACAGTGCTAACGAATTGTGTTATATTATGATCATAACATTAAACGATGTGAGGTAAGGAGGAAAATATTATGAAATTATCGAACAGAACTTATAATTTATTTGATGAATTTTTTAAAGATCCTTTTTTCAGTCGTCCGTTAGAAGAGGCGAATACTCATCTTATGAAAACTGATATAAAGGAAAAAGGAGATAACTATCAGGTGGAAATAGAACTGCCGGGATACAAAAAAGAAGATATTCAGGCAGAGCTTAAGGATGGATACCTGGTAATTACGGCAAACCATACGGAAAGCAAAGAGGAAAAGGATGAAGACGGCAAATATCTATGCAGAGAACGTTTTTCCGGTACCTGTAAGAGAAACTTCTATGTCGGGGAGCATGTAAAACAGGAAGATATTCAAGCAGAATTTGCAGATGGTGTTTTGAAATTGGAGCTTCCTAAAAATGCACCTGAAGCAATTGAAGAACAGTCAAAATTAATTGAAATTCAATAGCTTTGAAAACTAAACTTGACAGCATAGAAGATCATGCGTTAATATAGGTTACACATTCGTTTGCAAACCAGTACTCTGATGAAACAGGTAATTACAAGGGCTTGTACTGGTTTCGACGGGGGTTTAGAAGTTGAGAAAGCCATTCGCGGTTCCGGGACCGTGTCACCAACCTGGAAATTAAATTTAAACGCAGACGAAAATTTAGCGTACGCTGCCTAGTGGCAGCTGTCGGTCTTATGTCTCCCGCAGCATAGGATACGGCATCAAATTCGCGGGGCACTTTGTCTTTAAAGCTTTGAAAAGATAAAAGAATTTATGAAGCTACTAAAACCATAAGCCTGTCATTAGGCGAATGGCGGAGGGAATGTTAATATAATGACTGTAATGGGAGATGTCTCAAGGGATAGGCTTTCGGACGCGGGTTCAATTCCCGCCAGGTCCACTCGAAGACGAAGCGTTGAACTCGGTTTCTATAAGAACGTGTTCACGCTTGTCCATAAGATTGAGGATAGTCTTTAAGGCTGTCCTCTTTTTTGGTGAAAGAGTTTTTAAGGAGTACTGTTTATGATACGAGCGTTGCTCTGTGGGGCATCCGGTATGATAATTGTATATTTCCATCCAAGTGGAATCCCGGAGCAATCCAGAGAGGTTTTAGTTATTCTAAAAATTCTAAATAATTATTGAAAGACTAAATGCAAAATGGTATTATTTAGACATGCTGATTTAAGTTTTAGGTAATTGCGAAATTAAAATGGATCAAGTTGTGGGTAACTATTAAATTTTCAAACAAAGCAATCAGCTTTTCTATGCATGAAAATAAGAATTTTCACTGATATTTATCCATATATCCATAGCCTAGAAAATAGGATAAAGCAGTGTTTTTTAAGGAGATACATTGGCCTGCTCCCTTGCCAAAAACACTGATTTTATAAGAGGTTTAGGGTTTCACAATCGCTTTTTTAACTTTTGGTGAAAGGAGATTAAATGGGAAGGATAGCGGGAATACGCATTAAGAATTATGGTTCGTTGAAAGATATTAAAATTGGAAAACTTCTATCGGATAAAAGTGGAAAAGAATTAACTAATATTAATGCAATAATAGGACAGAGTGGCACAGGTAAAAGTACATTGGCTGATGCCTTTGGATTTTTAGCAGACTGTCTGGAAAAAGGTGTTGAAGTTGCTTGTGATTTAAATGGAAGAGGTGGGTATGAAAAACTTATATCACAAGGAGCAAAAGGATCTATTGAATTTGAGATTTATTATAGAGAGACAAGTAATGAGTCACCTATTACTTACGAATTATCAATAGGTCTTGATAAAACTGATAGACCTATTGTAGAAAAAGAAAGACTAAGACAAAGAAGGGCAAATGAAAGATATGGCTGGCCATTATCCTTTTTATATTTAGAATATGGAAAAGGCTTTGCATTTAAAGGAAGTAATAGTGGATTTTTGGAAGAGGAAGACAAAGAAATTGGAGAAAAAGTAGAGGTGGAGTTAGCAGATTCCAGGCAGTTGGGAGTCGTAACGCTTGGAGAATTAAGGGAACATCCCCGAATTGTGAAGTTTAAAAATTTTCTTAAAAATTGGTACTTATGTTATTTTAATCCTTCTTCTGCACGGGAGATTCCAAATGCAGGGCCACAAAAGTATCTTAATCGGCTAGGTAATAATTTGAACAATGTTGCACAGTATTTATACAGGGAGGATCCTAAAGATTTTTCAAGGGTATTAGCGAGTATTCAAACAAAATTAGAAGGTATATCATCTATCAAACCTGTAAAATTGCAAAATGGTCAACTAGTATTAGAGTTTTTAGAAGAAGGATTTGAACAACCTTTCTATTCGCAGAAAATGTCTGACGGTACATTAAAACTCTTCGCATACTATTTACTATTGTTTGAAAAAGATGCAAGACCATTAGTTTTTATTGAAGAGCCAGAAAACGGATTGTATCATAAATATTTAGCAGATTTAGCTTTGCAGATGAAAAAAAACATTAAGGGAGGATATTCAAAACAACTATTTATAACAACACATAGTCCATTTTTTGTAAATGCTTTATCCCCAGATGAAGTTTGGGTATTAGAAAAACAAGAAGATGGATTTTCTACAATTGCTAGGGCTTCGGAATATGAGCATGTTATACAACTAAGTGCAGAAGGAATAGAATTAGGCGATTTATGGTACAGTGATTATTTTGGATGAAATATGAGGTGAAGATGGACGAACATATTTATATAGAATTACTTATAGAAGACAAATCCGGAGGCATTTTGATAGATGAGATTATGAAAAAATATACTGAAGATAGAGAGGATATTATATACAGGATTAAAAGCATTAATTGAGATGCGTGATAAATTAGAGTTATCTATACAAGTATTTTTTTGTATTGCAATTGAAGAAATGGAAGCCTGGTTATTGGGAGATAATGAAGCGCTAATTAAAGCTTTTCCATCAACAAGGCGACAAGCATTACAAAATTATAAGCAGGATAGTATTGTTGGAACTTGGGAAAGTTTAGCTGATGCCATATATAAAGGGGGAGTGTTAAAATTAAAGAAAGAAGCAAATTCTTATTTTGAAATAGGTAAGCTGAAATGTCTTTGGGCTAGAGAAATTGGTGTATATATGGATATAAGGAATAATAATTCACCAAGCTTCAGATACTTTGTTTCGAAATTGGATTTGTTATGTAATGACTGTGATTGAAATAATTTTTAGGACTGCTCCAAAAGAGCAGTCTTATCTTATATCTTATTCATAAGCAATAAATAATTAAGAAGCAGGTGCAGTATTCTGTTTCTATATCTGCTTTTTCAACTCAAAACGGAGGGTATGTTCACAAAAATAACATATTTTTCTGATACAATTATCTGAAAATATACGGGATGAATCAGGAGGAATGCAAATTGGATAAGGGTAAAATTCTAATTGTTGATGATGAAAGCAGAATGCGTAAATTAGTGAAGGATTTTTTAATAAAGCATGATTTCAAAGTCCTGGAAGCAGCAAATGGTGAAGATGCCGTTGATATCTTTTTTAAAGAAATTGATATTTCTCTTATTATCTTGGATGTGATGATGCCGAAGATGGATGGATGGGAAGTGTGCCGGGAAATCAGAAAGGAATCAAAGGTTCCGATCATCATGCTTACGGCAAAAGGAGACGAGCGGGATGAACTGCTGGGATTCGAATTGGGTGTAGACGAATATATTTCCAAACCCTTTAGTCCTAAAATACTGGTTGCCCGTGTAGAAGCTATTCTGCGGCGTGCCAACCATTTTACGAGTGATGAACTAATAGAAGCAGGCGATATTCAAATAGATAAAGCGGCACATAAGGTAACGATTGATAACAAAGATATTGATTTAAGTTATAAGGAGTTTGAACTTCTTGCTTATTTTCTGGAAAATCAGGGCTTAGCTCTTTCCAGAGAAAAGATATTGAATTCCGTATGGAATTATGACTACTTTGGTGATGCCAGAACCATTGATACACATGTAAAAAAATTACGCAGCAAGATGGGAGATAAAGGTGACTATATCAAAACAATTTGGGGTATGGGCTACAAATTTGAAGTCTAAAATCAACAGTTCGATCAGAAGAAAATTAGCTCTTCTCTTTATCGGTCTGATGTTTCTGACTTTGCTGGCAATTGGTGTGCTTAATACTTTCTTTTTGGAGCCCTATTATATTTCCAGAAAATCAGATACACTTACCCTGATATATGACAAACTCAATCGAGCAGATTCTTATGAAGAGATTGTCAATGATGATTTTGAACGACTTCTTTTAGAAAGAAATGTGTCCGATATGATTGTCGTGAATGAACAAGTCGAAACGAAGGTTGCAAGCGGACGACAGGAGGAATCTAATCTAAAAGGGATTTTATTTGGACGCTTAACGGGAATGCTGAGTGAAAAATCAGATATTCTGGTGCAATCCGATGATTATATATTACAAAAAATAACAGACCGCAATTCAAATTCCGACTATTTGGAAATGTGGGGACAATTGGATAATGGGGATTATTTTCTGCTGCGCACACCGGCTGCGGCCATCCAGGAAAGTGTCCAGGTATCGAACATGTTCTTTGTTTATATTGGGCTTATTATGATTTTTGTCAGTGGAATTATTATGTTGTTTTTCTCCAACAAAATCACCAAGCCGATTTCCGAACTGACCTCGCTTTCTAAACGTATGGCTGATCTGGATTTTGATGCGGCCTATGTAAGTGGCGGCAGTGATGAAATTGGAGTATTAGGAGAGAATTTCAACAAAATGTCAAATAAGCTGCAGAGAGCGATTACCGAATTAAAGACTGCTAATAACGAATTGCTAAAAGACATTGAGCAGAAAGTACAGATTGATGAGATGAGAAAAGAATTCTTATCCAATGTATCTCATGAACTGAAAACCCCCATCGCCTTAATCCAGGGGTATTCCGAAGGATTAAAAGAATGTATTAATGAGGATGCAGAAAGTAGAGATTTTTATTGCGATGTCATTATGGACGAATCTGCGAAGATGAATAAAATGGTTCAAAACTTACTTTCATTAAATCAGATAGAGTTTGGGAATGATCAGGTAGCAATGGAACGGTTTGACATGACAGCTTTAATACAAGGAGTTGCAAATGCTACTTCTATTCTTGCCGAACAAAAAGAGGTGGAAATCATTTTCCGGGAAACAGAACCGGTTTTTGTCTGGGGAGATGAATTTAAAATAGAAGAGGTACTCAACAACTATGTATCAAATGCGCTGCACCATGTAAAATACAAGAAAATCATCGAAATACGTATCCACAGAAGGGAAGAGAAAGTACGTATTTGTGTATTTAATACAGGTGATCCGATACCGGAAGAAGATATCGAGAATATCTGGATTAAATTTTATAAGGTTGATAAAGCCCGAACCCGAGAATATGGCGGCAGCGGAATCGGCTTATCCATTGTAAAGGCAATTATGGATTCCATGAATCAAAAATGCGGTGTTATTAATTATGAAAACGGAGTAGAATTTTGGTTTGAATTGGAAAGTAAATGATTTTAGGCTTTTCTTTTAAATCCATTTCTGGTACACTAAATATGTCGTATGCTGCAAATAATAGTAAAAGAGGACATATTTATGATAGCAGTCATTGATTATGATGCGGGTAATATGAAGAGCGTAGAAAACGCCCTGTTGTTTTTGGAAGAAGAAGTGATCGTATCCAGAGACAGGGAAGAGATTTTATCAGCCGATAAAATTATTTTACCGGGTGTTG
>Ga0153983_1000039_pt1 | contig 27244 bp, 25 predicted proteins | sample TSGA067MetaG_FD_104693 | JGI IMG/M metagenome (GOLD analysis project Ga0153983, IMG submission 104693) | Attine ant fungus gardens microbial communities from Georgia, USA - TSGA067 MetaG | ecosystem: Host-associated > Fungi > Mycelium > Unclassified | place: USA: Georgia, Alexander Wildlife... | reverse complement strand
AGACCAATTATAGAAGGGAAATCCGATATTGTAATCGGAGAGCGGCCTATTGACCAGACAGCACATTTTTCCCCTCTTAAGAAAAGATTACAGCATTTTGGCAGCTGGGTTGTGAGAAAAGCATCCAAAACAGATATTCCTGATGCCCCCAGTGGATTTAGAGCGTATAGCAGGGAAGCGGCTATGCGTATGAACGTTGTCAATGAATATACATACACGCTTGAGACAATCGTACAGGCAGGGCGGAATAAGATTGCCATTATGTCTGTTCCCATTAGAACAAATCCTGAATTGAGAAAATCAAGATTGTTTAATAGTATGTTTGGTTATGTGAAGAAATCTATGTTAACAATTATACGTGCATTTTTAATGTATAAACCATTGCAATTTTTTATAACAGTGGGTATCGTTTTGTTGAGTATAGGAATAGGAATTGGGGTAAGATTTTTGTTTTTCTTTTTTCAGGGACTGGGTGATGGTCATATACAATCATTAATATTGGCGAGTATGATGATTATTCTTGGCGTTATGACAAGTGTTGTTGGTCTTCAGGCAGATGTGATTTCAGCAAATAGAAAAATTCTTGAAGATATACAATACAGAGTGAAGAAGATGGAGTATCGTTTAGATGAAAATAAAGAATAAGAAATTAAGTCTGCTTTGTATAACAAGAAAGTATCCACCTCAGGTTGGGGGAATGGAAAATTTCAGTTATAATTTACTTAATGGTTTCGATGAAGAGCAGGTAGATAAGAAGATTATTGCACTAGGGAAAAAACAATTTCACCTTGTATGGTTTTTGCCATATTGCTTATTATATGTGATGCTAAATGCTCACAAATATGATATAGTGTTTATTGGTGATGGCGTTCTATGCTCTTTGCGCTTTTTTGGGAAATTATTTGCTAGAAATACAGTTTTTGTTATTAGTGTATTAGGTCTGGATATTACATTTAAAAATCCTGTTTATCAATTATATCTAAAACTATTTTATAAGGATTTTGACGATTATATTTGTATAAGTAAGGAGACTGAAAAGGCTTTAAAGGCTAGAGGAATAAAAAGTTCAACAGTCATTACTCCTGGTGTGGATACTAAGAAATTTAAAAATAATTATAGAGACATTTCGTCATTCCGAAAAAAATATGGGTTGGATAGAGATAGTCTGATAATGATAACTGTCGGAAGACTTGTTAAACGAAAAGGTGTTCAATGGTTTTTGCAGAATGTAATGCCTAAGCTTAAAGATAAGAACATAGTTTATTTAGTTGTTGGTTCAGGTGACGATAGTCAGCTGATTAAAGAGACAAAAGAAAAGTATCAATTGAATAAGGTTCAATTATTGGGGAGGGTATCTGATGAAGAATTAAAGGCTCTTTATACAAACGCGGATATATTTGTTATGCCTAATATAAGAATTAATAATGATATGGAGGGTTTTGGGATTGTAGCTCTGGAGGCCAGTCTAAGTAAATCAATTGTTATTGCATCAGGTATTGAAGGCATAAAAGATGCCATCATAGATGGTAAAAATGGCTATTTATTAAAATCCCAAAATGAAGAAGAATATATTGCTAAAATATTAGATATTTATCAAAATAGAACTGAATACAACATATATGCAGAGGAGTTCTGTCGATTCACAAAAGATAATTATAGTTGGGAAAAAATATGTGAGTTATATATAACACATTTTAAAGAACTATTAGAAAGAGATTAATATGAAAAAATATATAAAGATAATAGGTAATGTTATTACTGTTGTCGCAATAATATTTGTACTGAAAAAATTATTTCAAAGTGATATAGATTACTCTATATTGCTTAATAAGGAAAATATCCTGCCAGTTGTCATTTCAGCAGTTTTATTGAGTATCATTGTGATACTCAACTGTACGCCATGGAAACGATTAGTTTATATAATAACAGGTACACATATCCCTTTCAAAAATGCTGTAACAGTATATACAAAATCAAATATTTTAAAATATTTACCGGGAAATGTTTTTCAATATGTCGGAAGAAATGAACTGGCTATTAATCTGGGAATAAGGCATACAGATGTGGCGATGGCTACGATACTGGATATTATAATGTTGATACTTGCCTCATTTTTAATATCGTTAGTGCTATTAAAAGGCGTTATTTTAGAAGTGATTTATAATTATAAAAACAATTTGATGATGGTACTTGGTATTATAATTATTGTAGCTATTATTGTATTTATTATATTGTTATGGCGTTTCAAAGATGAGCTTACAGCTTTTTTAGTACGATTTTTAAGTGTTTTTAAAAAGAAAAATATTTTATCGGTATTAGTCTGTATGTTATATTATTTGGTAGTTACTATCGTATCAAGTTTGCTCTATATGATGGTATTGCTACTTGTTTTGAAACAAGATATTAGCTCTGCGCTTTTTATGGATATTTGCGGAGCATATACATTATCCTGGCTCATTGGATTTATTACCCCCGGAGCTCCGGCGGGTATTGGTATTAAAGAGGCTGTCATGATGGCGATAACCGGTGGGGTGCTAAATCAAGAGGCGATTGTACTATCCTTGGTTATTTTAAGAGTACTGACTATTTTTGGAGATGTTATGAGCTTTGTCATAGTCCAAGTGGTGGTGAAATTTGGAGGAAAAAAAGATGCTGCAAATCACTATCTGTAATGATACAGTTAGTCATATTGGAGCCAGCGTTGTCTGATTCTCTGAATTCAATTACTATTGAACAATAGGAGATAGATATAGTATAATAAATTCATAAGGATTTTTGAAGCATAGAGGGTTATCTAATGGTGTTATGAATGAGGAGTGAACACATGAAAAGAAAAGTAAATATTACCTTTAGTCTCTTGCCTGTGCTTTTATTAATTTGTTGCAATCAGGGAACAATCTTACAGGCAGAAGCAGTGGAAGTATCAACAGAAACAATTATGTATGGAGAAAGCTTTCCTGAAACGCAGGAAACAGAAGCAGAAGAGAGCAGTGAAGAAAGTTTAGAGACGGAAGATGAAACCGTTGAAAATCTCTTTGAAAGCAGTGAATTGGAGGATAGTGAAACTAAATTAACCACAAATATTAGTGCAGGAACGTTTCAATACACGACAATTGGTGATTATGTATTAGATGGAACTACATTAGTAAGTTACACAGGATCAGATATTGATGTAGATATCCCAATTGAACTTGGCATAACAGAAATAGGTGAACTTGCTTTTTCGGAGTGCGATAACATGGAAGTGCTAACTATTCCAAATGGGGTAACTAGTATCGGCAACTTTGCATTTAGTAAGTGTGAAAGCTTAGTAAGTGTATGTCTTTCGGAGAGTGTAATCAGTATTGGGGACTGGGCATTTTCGGCATGTGGGAGTCTGACGAGCATAAATATCCCCAATAGTATGACTAGTATAGGTGAGGGGGCATTCTATTATTGCACAATGTTAAGTAAAATAAGTATTCCCAATAGCGTGACCAGTATTGGCGACTGGGCATTTACATATTGCCGCAGTTTGACTAGCATAAATATTCCAAGCGGTGTGACCAGTATTGGTGAAGGAACATATTGGCAGTGTATAAACTTGACTAGTATAAGTATTCCAAAGAATATAACCAGTATTGGCAGAAGCGCATTTGGATTATGTACGAGTTTAACAAGTATGATTATTCCGGATGGTATAAGTAGTATTGAACCTTATACGTTTTTTAACTGTGCAAACTTAACCTATGTGATTATTCCAGACACAGTAACCAGTATTGGTATTAATGCATTTAAAGACTGTCCATATATTCTGACGATTCGTGGAGATGAAGGTTCCTTTGCGGAGGCTTATGCTGCAGAAAATGGAATTCATTTTGAAGCAATAAATATGCGCCTTAAAAAAGAATTTGTCACAAGGTTATACAATATTGTTCTGGGCCGGGCAGTTGATGAACAGGGCATGAATACCTGGACGGAAGGTTTGATTTTCGGTAATCATACCGGAGCCAGTGTCATACAATCCATTTTTAACAGTACAGAGTATAAGAATAAAAAAACTAGTGATACGGTGTTTGTAGAGAATGCTTATCAGGCAATACTGGGGAGAGGTTCCGATGTTGCCGGGAAAACCACTTGGACGGGTTATCTGACAGACGGAGTGAGCCGTAACTATGTATTAAACGGTTTTGTACAGTCCTCTGAGTTTACAAAGCTATGTAGTCAGTACGGTATCCAGAAAGGTAGTATCCCATTGACCGAATATAGAGATAAAAACATCAATATCACCCGGTTTGTACAGAGATTATACAGTACCTGTCTGGGAAGAGCAGCGGATGTATCAGGACTGAATACCTGGACGAAGGGGCTAATTACCGGAACTCATACCGGAGCAAGCGTTGTCTGGTCCTTCTACAACAGCAATGAATATAAGAGTAAAAATAAAACAAATAGTGAGTACATAGATACCTTATATAAAGCACTGTTAAATAGAGGTGCCGATTCATCTGGAAAGAATAGTTGGTTGGCGAAAATGACAGTTGGAATGTCAAGAACTTACATATTTAAAGGCTTTGCCGAGTCAGGCGAATTCACTAATCTATGTAAAAGCTATGGAATTACCCGTGGGAATGTTACTGTAAGTGAGAATCGTGACAAGAACTATGGAATTACATCGTTTGTATCTCGTTTGTATACAAAAGCACTTGTTCGCTCTATTGATGTAGATGGTTTGAATAACTGGACAGGACAGCTTATTAACAAAAAGAAAACAGCACAGCAGGTTGCCGAAGCATTTATTAATTCTACCGAATTCACTAATAAGAAATATAGCAATGAAGCATATGTGAAAATCTTATATCGGACCTTCTTAAATAGAGAATATGATAGTGCAGGTTTAAAGAGCTGGGTTAGTAAATTAAACTCCGGTACAAGCCGTAATACGGTACTAAAAGGTTTTGCAGGTTCACAAGAGTTTAAGAAGATAGCTGCAAGTTATGGTTTATAGAATCAGAATATAATATAGTTTAAAAAAGTAACATATGTGGAGCCTATGCCTACTAATGAACCAAATTGGTAGGCCATTTGCTCTATTTCGATGTTAAGAGAACATAGCTGATGTGAAACAGATTAGACTTTTAATATAGTAACAAATATTAACAAAAGGTTGGACATATAATGAGAAAAAGACTTATAAGTAAAATTTTAGCAGTTGTATTTATTTTTAATGTATTATCTTTACCAGTTAATGCAGAAGAGCCGGGAACAATTGAAACTATTGAAGACACTGAAGAGACAAAAGAGTTGGAGTTAATTGAAGCGTCAGCGGAGTCAGAATTAATTGAAGCATCAGAAACTATTGAAGTACTAGCTGAAACAGAAGTATTTGAAACGGCAGATGAATCAATAGCGTTACGTTCGTCTGAGGTCAGCGTATTGGTCTCAGAATTTAAAACAACGAATGATTTATATGGTTTTGTAACAAGAATGTATACATTAGTCCTTGGAAGGCAGCCGGATTCTACCGGATATACGAATTGGACAGGGCAATTGAAAAATGGTACGGCTGAGGGAGCCAAATTAATTAGCGGATTCTATAATAGCAGTGAGTATACATTGAAAAACACCAATAATTCATCCTTTGTAGAAAATTGCTATCAAACTATTTTAAACAGGAATTCTGATTCTACCGGAAAAGCAAACTGGGTGGAGGCGTTAGAAGCAGGGGTAAGCAGGAATTATATATTGTCCGGATTTGTGAATTCTTCTGAATTCGCAAACTTATGCAAGTCTTACGGAATATCCAAGGGAAGCATTATCCTTACCGAAGCCAGGGATAAGAATATTAATACGACAAAATTCGTCCAAAGATTGTATCAAAATTGCTTAGGCAGATCTGCCGATACCAGTGGCTTGAATAATTGGACGAAGGCTGTGAATAACGGCAGTAAAATGGCGGCAGATTTGGTAGTAGGATTTTATTTGAGCAAAGAGTACACGAATAAAAAGACAAGTGATGTTGATTTTGTAGAGAGCGTATATAAGACAATGTTAAATCGTGCTTCAGATGCTTCTGGAAAGGTAAATTGGTTAAATGCACTTTCCAATAGTGGAAGTAGAAAATACATATTATCCAGATTTGTTGAGTCGAATGAATTTACAAATTTATGTAAGCAATATGGAATTACAAAAGGAAGCATTTCAATTGTAGGGAAATATCTGGGAGAATTTAAACTCACCGCATATTGTGCCTGCTCACTGTGTTGCGGGCAATGGGCAGACGGAATTACAGCCAGTGGAACCATTGCAACGCAAGGAAGAACAATAGCGATGGCTGGTGTTTCCCTTGGAACAAAATTAGTTGTTGACGGTGTGATTTATACAGTTGAGGATAGAGGGACTCCCTATGGGCATATTGATATATTTATGAATAAGCATAATGAATGCATTCAATTTGGTGTAAAATCGGCAAAAGTATATATGGCTAACTAGCTGTGGCAAATTAAATACAAAATAGAAAATCGCCATATGCATGTGGCGATTTTCTATTTTGCTTCGATTTAATTATAGCGCCGGATCCGTTGGATCATACCAGCCATAGCCGTTTCTATAAGCTGGAAGTGAAGCCGTAGGCTTATCAAATGGGCCTGGATTAGAACTGTCATAAATGATGATAGTGGTTTTATTTGGAATATTTTCATAAATCCACTTAGCATCTGCTACAGTTAAGCGGACACAACCTGCGGAGTCGTTACTCCCCAACCGCCTGTATAGATGGTCTTTAAGAGAGTATTTATTTCCTCTTGTATAATAAGGTACCGAGTGGAATAAATAATTACCTGAAATCTGTGTGACGTATTGTCCATAAGAAGGACCGAGCAGTGTCCACCAAGTGCCTAATCGATTACTCTTAAATGTTCCAAGAGGTGTTTTATTATTAGCACCTGTGGAAGCCACGAAAGAGACAACGGGTATGATGTAGCTTCCATTGGTGTCTTGGGTATAAACAGTAATGCAATTCATTTGACGATTTACTTTAATCTGATAGGAGGATTGCCTGCCTATTAGTGACCTTATATCTTGCACGAGAATCCCCTGATTGTTAAAATAATATTTATAGCCATCTATGTAATTCCAGCCGGTAGCCCTTTTACTGCCGTTTGAAGGGTTGAAGTAATATCGATTACCATCAATTCTGCTCCAGCCGCTTACAGCTTTGCCATTTTTATAATAGCACCAGCCGTTGCCCATTTGTCGCCAGCCGTTATAAGAAAAGCTAATACCATATTTTTGACATACACTGACAAATTCACTGCTGGCAATTAAGGCATAAAATACATCTGTTTTGCTTTTGTTAGAAGCCAGTCCGGTTGAATATGTATTAAAACCGCTTGAATCAACACCTCTTTGAAGGACGGTTTGGTAAAGCACTGTAATAAATTGTGTATTAGTTGAGTACTTTGTTTTTCCTTCAGTTGAGAATATCACAGAAAAAAGGAAGCAATCAATTGCCAGTGAGCCATTATTTAATTGTTTAGTCCATTGATTCAACTCACTGGCGTTCGGAGTCCGTCCGAGGCAGTTTTCATATGCTTTCAGCACAAATTGGGTGATGCCTTTATTTTGGTCTCTGGCTTCAGTTGTTGTTATTGAGCCTTGGCTGATTTGGCAGGTGCTGCACATGGCCTTAAATTCTGTCGTGCTGCAGAAAGCCTTTAATACATAGGTTCTGGAGACACCGGTTTTTAACACGTTAAGCCAATGACTTTTGCCGCTTGCATCCGGAGATCTATTCAACAAAGCCTTGTACAAAGAAGTGACAAATTGCTCATCCGTTGTGTTTTTACCTTTGTATTCGCCACTATTTAAGAAAGCGTTTGCAATACCTGCTCCTGTGGTAGATTTAGAAGCCAATTTCTTAGTCCAGTCATTGATGCCATTTTCATCAGGATTCCTATTTAAAATATTTTGATATAATCTTCCGACAAAACGAGTGGCATTGATATTCACATCTCTTGCATCTGTTAATGTAAGGCTTCCACTCTTAATCCCATAAGAGTTACATAGATTTTTAAATTCTGATGAGGCAATGAATCGGCTTACGACATATCTCCTGCTGCACCCGGATGCCAATTCAGATAACCAATTTAAACGGCCCTGGGTATCTGCTGTTCTATTCAGTAGTGCGGCATAAAGAACATCAATGAAAGCCTCATTACCATAGTTCTTGTTTTTAAATTCTGAGCTAAAAAGGAATCCTGCGGCAATATCGGTACCGGTTTTAGTTCCATTCTCTAATTGGCTGACCCAGTTTTCAAGGCCTGTTGGATCAGGATTTCTTCCCAAAACCGATTCATAAAATCTTTTTATAAAAGCATAGGTGGGACTTATTAATCGGGTATCAATTACTAGGGCTTGCACAGTTTCAGGGACATTGTCAATCAAGTCTTCTGTTTTTTCAATGCTTTCTTCTACAGTATCTTCCATGGTATCTTCTACAGTATCTGCTATAGCTTCACTTTCCTCATCTACTATTTCTTCATAGCTTGTCTCTGTAACCGGCACTGATACTTCTGAAGCGAAAACAGTGGTGATATTACTAAGCGAAAGTGTAAAAACCAGAAGAAATATAACTATCTTTTTACTCCTCATAATTGTAGCCCTCTCCAGAAATTCAATGTATCTGTGACGGTCCGATTAATAGGAATTGTGGGTTCCCATCCCGTAACAGCTTGAAGTTTCGTAATATCTGCCTGAATAATAGGAATATCTATGGGCCGTAATTTATTGGCATCAACCGTAACCGTGATTGCTTTGTCAGACATTGAAAGGATGAGATTTAATATTTCACTAATCTCTAAAGCAGAACCGCTGCCAACATTATATAATTCTCCGGATTTTCCTTTCTCCATAAGCAGGCAGTAGGCTCTGACAACATCTCTCACATCTGTAAAATCTCTTTTAGCATGTAGATTACCGACTTTAAGGATAGGTTCCTTTAGTCCCTTTTCTATTTCCGCCACCTGCCTGCAAAAATCGGAGACAACAAATTGTGATGACTGACTAGGTCCGATATGATTGAAAGCCCGTACCATGATAATATCAAGGTGATACGCGTCCGCATATATCTGACCAATCATACTTTGGCAGACTTTTGTAACGGCATAGATATTACCGGGTCTTGGCAGCACTTCTTCATGGACAGGTGTCTCATCCAGATGTATACGGCCATATTCTTCACCTGAACCGATGAGAAGTGTTCTTGGGCTGTAATCGAGAGATTTAACAGCATTTAAAAGGTTAAGACAGCCCTTTATATTGATATCCACTGTTAAGCCAGGTTTATCCCATGAAAGAGCTACAGAACTTTGAGCCGCTAAATGAAAAATATAGTCGGGTCTTATTTCTTCTAATAAATTTAAGAGAGCCGGTTCATTGAGGATATCTAAATCATTAATAGTTATCTGATCAGATGACATTTTCTCATGGGGCATTTTTGTTACAAAAATACCCCAATCATAATGAGTCAGTAAATGATTAATCAGATACTTGCCGACAAAGCCGGCACCGCCGATAATTAAAGCTTTCATAAGTTATCATTCCTTTAAAGTTTTAAGATTTCAATTTCGCTTTTTACTAAAGCTAAATCATTATTGACCATTTTTTCAACTAATTGGGAAAAGGAGAATTCACGTTTCCAATTTAGCTTCGTTTCTGCTTTAGTTGGATCCCCAATTAAGATATCGACTTCTGCCGGACGGAAAAATACAGGATTGATTGTAACAACGGTTTTTCCGGTTGCTTTGTCTTTGCCAATTTCGTCAACACCAGTGCCCGACCATTCAACATCAATGCCCACATGTTTAAAAGCAATCTCCACAAACTCACGAACTGTACGCGTTTCGTTGGTGGCAATAACGTAATCATCCGGATTCTTTTGCTGTAACATTAACCACATGGCCTTAACATAATCTTTTGAATGTCCCCAATCACGTTTTGAATCCATATTACCCAATTCTAAATGATCTTGAATGCCTAATTTAATCCGTGCGACTGCATCGGTGATTTTGCGGGTAACAAATTCCTTGCCGCGACGCTCACTTTCGTGATTAAACAAAATACCGCTGCAAGCATACATATGATAACTTTCACGATAGTTTTTCGTTATCCAATGACCATAAAGCTTGGCAACACCATAAGGGCTTCTTGGATAGAACGGTGTGGTTTCGGATTGCGGAATAGCCTGTACTAACCCGAACATCTCTGATGTAGAGGCTTGATAAAAGCGTGCTTCCGGTTTTACTGTTCGTATTGCCTCTAGAATGTTAGCCACACCCAGGGCATCAATATCAGCAGTTGCCAAAGGCTGTTCCCAGCTTGTGCCTACAAATGACTGTGCGGCCAGATTATAAACCTCATCTGCCTGAGAGATTCTCATAGCATTAATTAATGAGATAACGTCTGTCATATCTGCATAAATAAAATTGATTTTGTCTTTGATGTGTTCGACATTACCATAATCTACAACGCTTTTTCTACGCATAATGCCATAGACCGTATAATCTTGTTCTAGTAATAATTCTGCTAAATAAGAGCCATCTTGTCCTGTAATGCCTGTAATTAATGCTGATTTCATAAATTAATCCTTCCTTTATACCATAATAATTTCATTTACTTCTATAAATAGTTATCTCTATTTTCATTTCTTAATTGTTCAAGTACCTTTTTAATATCTCCAGATTTGTTTTTATGACAAATGAGAGTTGCATCTGCAGTGTCAACAATAATGATGTCTTTTACACCAATAGCAGCTATTAATTTATTAGAACCTTCAATGATACAATTATTTGTATCAATAGCAACGATATTGCCGGAGATGGCATTTCTATTTGAGTCGACACCTTTGATTCGTTCAATGGCCAGCCACGAACCCACATCATCCCACCCAAAAATCCCAGGGATTATATAAATATTATCAGCTTTTTCCATAATGCCATAATCAATAGATTCAGATGTAAAACCGGGAAATATGGTTTCAAGTATATGCTGTGCGCCGCTGGTTCCAATCGAATCTTTAATCTCCATAAGCCCATGATAAGTGTCAGGCAGGAATTTGGAGATATTATCAAGTATCGTAGATATTTTCCAAATAAACATGCCGCTGTTCCAAAAATAGCAGCCAGATTCCAGATATTGTTTTGCAGTTTCATAATCAGGCTTTTCGGCAAATTGTTCAACAGAGAAAGCCTGTTGATTCTTGGTGTTGGGATTCATCTTAATATAACCATAGCCGGTTTCAGGATAATTAGGGGTAATTCCAATTGTTACAAGATTAGCTCCTTCTTCTGCGACTACGCAGGCATCAGATAATGTTTGCAAAAAAATGTCATTAGATTTAATCAAATGATCCGAAGGTAATACAATCATTAATGCGTCTTCATATTTTGAAGCAACATGTACGGCACCAAGACCGATACAAGGTGCCGTATTCCTGCCCACCGGTTCACATAAGATATTCTCTTCGGGGATCATCGGCAGCTGTTCTTGCACTAATGATTTATAATATTTATTTGTGGCGATATAAATATCTTCCGGATCGACTAGGGGAAGAAGACGCTCAACAGTCAGCTGTATCATCGTTTTTCCATCATTTGTAAGCGAAAGAAATTGTTTGGGAAGCATTTTTCGACTTTTGGGCCAAAAACGTTCACCACGTCCGCCAGCCATAATTAAAGCGGTTTTTTTCATTCAATTGTACCTCCTTTAATATGCATAAATGCACTATAAAGCATACACTAAATTTGTTGAAAATACAAGCGATAGGTGATAATATTGTGTAAATTGTTTACTTTTTTTTCAGTTGGCGGTATACTAGAAAAAGATTAAACCAAAAACAGGAGAACTTATTTATGAAGTGTCTAGTGTTGGCAGGAGGAAAAGGCAACAGCATGTGGCCGTTATCCAGAGAAAATTATCCGAAGCAATTTGTGGTATATCATGGATTGTGATGAAGGTGCCAGTATTTATTATGGTGTTAAAGAGGATATATCTTAAAGAAGAGTTTGAAGAACGAATTCAAAAGAATACGATACTAGAAGTCTTAAATAAAGTGGAGGTGCATCAGGGGTAAATGTTCTTTGATAAAGACTTATGTATAACCAAGCCTATATTGTGAAATGGAGATGAATTGATGAGTTATTTAGATGTTTTTAAGAACTGGTGTGAAAATCCATATTTTGATGAAAAAACACGGAATGAATTGTTATCTATTAAGGCAAACAAGAAAGAAATTGAAGACAGATTTTATAAAGAACTGGATTTTGGAACAGGAGGGCTTCGTGGTATTATTGGTGCAGGAACAAACCGCATGAACATATATACGGTGCGCAAGGCTACTCAAGGACTTGCGAATTTCATTATTCTGGAAAAGGGTCAGAAAAAGGGGGTGGCAATAGCCTATGATTCGAGACATATGTCTTCTGAATTTGCAGATGAGGCGGCACTATGTCTGAATGCTAATGGAATCCAAAGCTATGTGTTTGATTCTTTAAGACCAACGCCAGAGTTGTCTTTTGCAGTGCGTCAATTAGGCTGTATTGCGGGTATTGTTATAACGGCCAGTCATAATCCGCCAGAATACAACGGATACAAAGTTTATTGGGAAGATGGGGCACAGATAACCCACCCTAAAGACAGGGAAATTATTGAACAGGTAAAACAAATTTCCAACTACAGCCAAGTAAAAACAATGAATAAGGAGGCGGCCATAGCTGAAGGTTTATATCATATGATAGGTCCGGAAATAGATGATTTATATGTTAATGCTCTTAAAACAGAAATCATTAATCCGGAAATTATAAAAGCCGTAGCCGATGATATTAAAATCGTGTATACACCGTTGCATGGTACGGGTAATTTACCGGTGCGAAGAGTTTTAAATGAGTTGGGATTTAAAAATGTTTATGTCGTACCAGAGCAGGAGCAGCCTGATTCCGATTTTTCTACCGTAAGTTATCCGAATCCCGAAGACCCTAAAGCCTTTGAATTAGCATTAAAATTAGCGAAGGAAGTTGATGCAGATATTGTTCTGGCAACAGATCCTGATGCCGACAGACTTGGTATTTATGCAAAGGATGAGCGGAGTAGTGAATATATCAGCTTTACGGGAAATATGTCGGGAGGGTTAATTGCGGACTATATCATAAGTCAGAAAAAAGCTAAGAAGATATTGCCGGATAATGGGGCATTAGTCAAAACTATTGTAACAACCAATATGGTTGATGCGTTGGCGAAAGACTTTAATATTAAGTTGATAGAAGTCCTCACGGGTTTTAAATATATTGGTGAACAGATCAAACTATTTGAGCAGGCACATACTTACGAATATGTTTTTGGGCTGGAGGAAAGTTATGGCTGCCTGGTGGGAACACATGCCAGAGACAAGGATGCGGTAGGGGCAGTTATGGCTTTATGTGAGGTGGCTGCTTATTGTAAATATCATAAAACAACCTTATGGAATCAGATGATGTCCTTATATCAGAAGTATGGATTTTACCGAGAGGGGCTTGAATCAATAACTTTAAAAGGTATTGATGGTGTAGAGCGGATTAATTCCATGATGGATAGCTTACGCAAAAATCCGCCGGAGACCTTTGCTGATTTTAAGGTATTGGCAATCAGAGATTATTATTCCGGAAAGGTAGTAGATCTGGATTCCGATAGTCAAACAGATACCGGATTGCCAAAATCAAATGTGCTGTATTATGAACTTGATAATGATGCATGGTGCTGCGTAAGACCGTCGGGGACAGAGCCTAAGATAAAGTTTTATATGGGGGTTAAAGGGAAAAATCTTGATGACGCAGATGAAAAACTAAAAGACTTAACTAATGCGATATTAGAAGTAACCCACTAGAAAGGTGATTGGCAGGAGATATGAAAGGAATTATATTAGCAGGTGGAAGCGGTACAAGACTGTACCCGTTGACTCAGGTAACCTCAAAACAATTACTTCCTATCTATGATAAACCAATGATTTACTATCCATTGGCTATTCTTATGAAGGCGGGGATTCGGGAAATTTTGATTATATCCACACCTGAGGATACACCAAGATTTGAGGCTTTGTTAGGTGGTGGACAGCAATTTGGCATAAAATTAGAGTATGCCGTACAACCCAAACCAGAAGGCCTCGCTCAGGCATTTATTATTGGAGAAGCATTTATCGGACATGATTCAGTTGCAATGATTTTGGGAGATAATATATTCCATGGACACGGATTAGAAAAACGGCTTCAGAAGGCAGCATTAAAGACTAGCGGAGCAACAGTTTTTGGATATTATGTGGATGACCCGGAACGGTTTGGAGTGGTCGAATTTGATACTTCAGGTAAGGCGATATCAATTGAGGAAAAACCGAAAAAAGCTAAGTCGAATTATTGTGTGACGGGCTTATATTTTTATGATAATTGTGTTGTTGAGTATGCAAAGAATTTAAAGCCTTCAATTCGGGGTGAGTTAGAAATAACAGATTTGAACCGACTTTATTTAGATGCCGGTGAATTGGATGTTATGTTATTAGGTCAGGGGTTTACATGGCTAGATACGGGAACCCATGAATCGTTGGTTGAAGCAACAAATTTTGTTAAAACAATTGAAACTCATCAAAATCGAAAAATAGGGTGTCTTGAAGAAATTGCATATTTAAATGGCTGGATATCCAAAGAAAAATTAATTACTATTTGGGAAATTTATCAAAAAAATGAATATGGGCAATATTTAAAGAATGTGTTAGAAGGAAAATATATAGAGCGATAGGAGTATAAGTTGTGAAAGTAACGGAAACAAAACTGGCTGGATTAAAAATTATTGAACCCGATTGTTATGGTGATTACAGAGGTTGGTTTATGGAGACATACAATGAGAAAAAATATAAAGATATAGGAATTGATACAATTTTTGTTCAGGACAATCATTCGATGTCGGTCAGGAAAGGAACATTAAGGGGTCTTCACTTTCAGAATGCGCCCATGGGACAAGCCAAGCTAGTAAGATGTACGAAGGGAACAGTCATTGATGTTGCCGTTGATATCAGAAAAGGTTCTCCGACTTATAGAGAATGGATAGCTGTGGAATTAAGCGCTGAAAATAAAAAGCAATTTTTTATACCGAGAGGTTTTGCTCATGGCTTTTTAACAATGACAGATAATGTTGAGTTTGAGTATAAAATGGATAATCTATATTCTAAAGAACTGGACAGGGGGGTCAGATATGATGACCCTACGATTGGCGTGAATTGGAAGAAATTCCTGGGTAATATAACACCTGTTTTATCTGAAAAAGATATGAATAATCCGTTACTTGATGAAAGTGATGCGAATTATATATAAGCGAGGAGACGTGGTTTATGAAAATATTAGTTACAGGTGGGGCTGGTTTTATAGGGGGAAATTTTGTACATTATATGTTAAAGAACCATCCTGAAGATGACATCGTTAATCTGGATTTATTAACTTATGCCGGAAACCTTGAAACGCTCAAAGGGGTAGAGAAAATGCCCAATTATGCATTTGTGAAAGGTGATATATCAGACAGGAAGTTAGTTTTTGATTTATTTAAGAAAGAAAAGTTTGATATCGTGATTAATTTTGCTGCTGAATCACATGTTGATAGAAGTATTGTTAATCCGGAGGCATTTGTGATTACAAACGTTCTTGGGACAACCACATTACTTGATGCTGCCAGGGAATATGGAATAAAAAGATACCATCAGGTATCAACCGATGAAGTATATGGGGATTTACCGTTGGAACGACAGGATTTATTTTTTACTGAAAAAACACCAATTCACACTTCAAGTCCATATAGCAGTTCTAAAGCGAGTGCAGATTTATTTGCACTCTCATACTATAGAACATATAAATTGCCGGTGAGCGTGAGTCGCTGCTCTAATAATTATGGACCTTATCATTTTCCGGAGAAATTAATTCCTCTCATAATTATCAGAGCGTTGGCAAATGAAACTTTACCTGTTTATGGAAGGGGAGATAATGTGAGAGACTGGCTCCATGTTGAAGATCATTGTCATGCGATTGACTTGATTATGAGAAGCGGCCAGCCGGGAGAAGTATATAATGTTGGAGGACACAATGAACGAACGAATCTTGATGTAGTAAAAACCATATTAAAAACATTAGATAGGCCAGAGAGTTTAATTCGGTATGTAAAGGACCGTCCGGGTCATGATCGCCGATATGCTATTGATGCTTCTAAGTTAGAAAAACAGTTGGGTTGGGAAGCTAAGTATGCTTTTGATGAAGGAATCATACAAACAATTCAGTGGTACATAGATCATAAGAACTGGTGGGGAAATATTATCAGTGGGGAATACAGGCAGTATTTTAAAAAGCAGTATGGTAAAAATTTATAAGGGAAAGCAGGTGGAAGATGAAGGTATTAGTTACCGGTGTTAATGGACAATTGGGCTTTGATGTGGTTTTGGCCTGTAAAGAAAATAAAATCGATGTTATAGGAATAGATATTGATGACCTGGATATTACAATTCCGGAGGATGTGGATCGCTTTCTTCAGGAATCGAAAGCAGCGATACTCGTTCATTGTGCCGCATATACAGCGGTTGACCGGGCGGAGGAAGAAAAAGAACAGTGCTTTAAAGTTAATGTTGATGGCACAAGGAATCTGGCCAGGGCATGTAAACGTTTGGGCATGAGAATGGTATATTTTTCGACAGACTATGTTTTTCCGGGAACAGGAGAACAACCGTGGAAAGAAAATGATAAAAAAGATCCAATCAATGTTTATGGGCAATCAAAAAGTCAGAGTGAAGAAATTGTTAATGAAATACTGGACCAATATTTCATTTTGCGTATCTCCTGGGTATTTGGAGTTAACGGTAATAATTTTGTAAAAACAATGTTAAGACTTGGGAAAGAAAATGGTCAGGTTAATGTCGTTAATGATCAGATTGGCTCTCCTACTTATACTAAAGATGTAGCTGATTTGATAATAAATATGATGTTTACACAGGAATATGGCATTTATCATGTAACCAATGAGGGCTTTTGCAGTTGGTATGAGTTTGCTTGTGAAATTTTTAAGCAAGCCAATATGGAAGTATTGGTTGTCCCCCTGGATAGCAGTCAATTCCCTACGAAAGCAGCAAGGCCGCACAATAGCCGTCTTGATAAAAGCCAGTTGCTTTTAAAAGGATTTACTGCATTACCTACGTGGAAAGATGCACTGAAACGATTTTTGCGACTTTGATACTTCAGGAGGTAAAGCAAAATTCATCATGGAAATTGATGCGTTTATCATAAAATTTTATTTACTTCCTCTTTACAATTAGCAAATACATGGCTATAATGGAAACCATGTTAGAAACAAATCTATAATCAAGAGGTATAATAATGGGAAAGAACAGAAGAGTTAATCAGGAAGATACCATGAACACATGGGACCAAACGGTTAATAATTATAATAGCAATATTGGCAATAGAAGCAACCAAAACCCCCAGAAGAAAAGAAACAAGCGGAAAAAGAACAAACATATTTTTGGCAAAGTATTAGCCATCATTCAGGGGCTTTTATCTCTTTTGCTATTAGGTAGTTTACTTATCCTTAATATCCTGCCGGTATCATATCTGATTATAGTAGCTGTAGTACTGTTGATTTTATGGCTATTTGTATTTTTATCTCAGTTTACGAGAAAAACCCATATTCCGGGCAAAGTCATATCATTTCTGATATGCATCGTTTTGGCTTTAGCCAGCTATTATTTATTGATTACCAACAATCTGCTGGGATCAATTACCGGATTGGGTTATAAGATCGATAATGTTGTTGTTGTTGTCTTAGATGAAGACCCGGCACAGTCACTGGAGGATGCAGCTGACTATACATTTGCGATACACAGCTCATTAAGTCGAGATAGTGTTGATGCCGCCATTGAAGAGATTAATGAAACCTTAGGAAAAGAAATCACAGTCGTTACCTATGACGGCTTTGGGTCAATGGTAGAAGCGCTTTATAGCGGCGAAGTAGGCGCATTGATTTATAATACGGCATGGGAAACAACCATGGAAGAGATGCATGAAGGGTATACGGAAGCGATCAGAATTTTAGAAAGTAAAGAGATTAAGACGAAAACGACATCAGTCAGCTCATCTAATAAGAAGGTGACGAAAGAACCTTTTATTGTTTATATTACCGGTAATGACAGCTATGGTTCAATAGCAACCACAGGCCGCAGTGATGTGAATATGCTTGTATGCGTTAATCCGAAAACCAGACAGATACTGATGGTATCCACACCAAGAGACTCCTATCTGGTATTTGCCGACAATGTGACCAACGGAACAAAGGATAAACTGACCCATGCAGGAAACTTTGGAATTGATGTCCAGATTGGGACGATGGAGGAACTGTATGATATAGATATTGATTTCTATGCGAGAGTCAACTTTACTTCATTGGTTAATATTGTAGATGCATTAGGTGGTGTAGATGTTTATTCAGAGTATTCATTCACGGCAATGGATGGCAGGAGTTTTAGCGAAGGGTATAATACACTTGACGGGGAATCGGCATTGATGTTCTCAAGAGAGCGTTATGCATTTACCAATGGCGACTTCCAGAGAGGAAAGAACCAACAGGCGGTATTGACGGCGATTATTAAAAAGGCGATATCACCGGCTATTCTTACAAGTTATGCAAGCCTGATCGGCAGTTTAGAGGGCAATGTAGATACCAGCATGGCTCAGAATGACATAACAAGCCTTGTAAAGATGCAGTTAAATGACGGAGGCTCATGGAACATTGTGTCTTCAAGCGCAACCGGAAAGGGAGGAAGTGAATACTGCTATTCTAGTAACGGAAACGCATCGGTCGTTATATTAGATGATGAATCCATTAAAGATATTAAAACACAGATTCAAAGTCTTTTAAACGGAGAGACACTGGTACAGGGAACGACTGTGGAAAGCGAATAATTTAACCTCCGGGAAGGTTACGCGTAAGTAACGGAGCGGATTACGATTATCCGCTTTGAATATAATAAATCCGCCAAAATCAGGGAGCTTTCATTCTGATTTTGGCGGATTTTATGTTAATTTTGAATTGCCAATATTGTGAATTTAATCGTAAATTTGTGTGTTCTCTATTTACAATAGGCTGCCGGATAGAGTATAATGAAAAAATTAGTGGATAAACTACCTAGAAAAAGTAATTAAGAGGTGTTTTATGGGAAAAGGACGGGATTCTAATTCTGATGATATCAAAGATGTATGGAGCCAGACCATAGATAAATATAATAATAATCGTAATGAAAAAGAATCTAAATCTGAAAGTTATAGTGAAGTTAAGTCGGTACAGCAAGAGCCGGCGGCGCCTCCGAAAAAGAATAAGCATATCAAGTATACCATAGGAAAGATTATGGCGATTATCCAGGGACTTCTATCGATTGCAGTGTTGGGTTTATTAGTGATACTTAATATGTTTCCGACAAGTTACATATTGATAGCTGCTGCCGCATTATTAATATTATGGCTTTTTGCATTTTTTTCACAATTCATGAGAAAGACGCATGTTGCCGGTAAGGTAGAAGTTGTTTTGATGAGTACCATTTTAGTGATAGGGAGCTATTATCTTTTAATAACAAATAATTTATTGGGTGCGATTACAGGAATTGATTATCGAATTGACAATGTGGCCGTTGTGGTTTTAAAGGATGACCCGGCCCAGTCACTTCAGGATGCAATAGATTATAGTTTTGAGTTTCATGAAACTTTAGGAATCGACAGTGTCGAGAGTACTATTTCCGATATTGACAATTCTTTAGGAACGAATATCAAAACAATAACCTGTGACAACTTCGCAGCGATGGTAGAAGACCTCTACAGCGGTAAGGTCGATGCCCTAATCTATAATCAGGCGTGGGAAGCCACATTGGAAGAAATGCATGAGGGATTTACAGAAGATGTTCGAGTGCTTAAGAGCAACGAGATTGTTACAGAACAAACATTGAGCGATGATAATATTTCAAATAAAAAGATAACAACAGAACCTTTTATCATTTATATCAGCGGTAATGATGCATATGGTTCCATAGCGGCCACCGGCTTAAGCGATGTCAATATGTTGGTATGTGTTAATCCGGAAACCAGGCAGATATTGATGGCAACAACACCAAGGGATTCCTATTTGATATTTGCCGATAATGTAACCAAGGGAATAAAGGACAAGCTTACCCATGCGGGGAATTTCGGTATTAATGTCCAGATAAATACAATAGAGGAATTGTATGATATAGATATTGATTTTTATGCAAGAGTCAACTTTACATCACTGGTTAACATTGTAGATGCATTAGGCGGCATAGAGGTTGATTCGGAGTATGAATTTACGGCACGAGACGGAAGACATTTTGATGAAGGTTATAATACCCTTGATGGGGAATCAGCATTGATGTTCACAAGAGAACGTTATGCATTTGAGAACGGAGACTTCCAGAGAGGGAAGAATCAACATGCGGCACTGACGGCAATTATTCAAAAAGCAGCATCACCGGCCATCCTAACCAGTTATGCCGCCCTGATTAAGAGCCTGGAAGGTAATTTAGATACAAGTATGACACAAGGTGATATAGCGAGTCTTGTGAAGATGCAGTTAAATGACGGCAGTGCATGGAACGTTGTCTCTCTGGTTGCCGAGGGAACAATAGACAGTGAATACTGTTATTCCAGCGGTCAGAATGCATCGATTGTTATTCTGGATGATGAATCTGTTGAAAATATTAAAGAACATATTCGGAAGCTCTATAATGGTGAGGTACTGGAGACGGGGACATCCGTTGAGAGCGAATAGTAAGCATCTAATTAAGAGGGAATCCTTTAAATTCCCTCTTAAAAATCTAAAGCAAGCTTATATATATTTCTTCGATCTTATCCCAATTAATAACATTAAACCATTCTTCTATATAACGAGCCCGATTACTTTTATAGTCCAGAAAATAAGCATGTTCCCAAACGTCTATCATCAATATTGGCTGTAATCCGGACGGCAGAGGCGTATCCTGATTTGCGGTTGTCACAAATTTTAATAAATGATCTTCCGTCATCACCAGCCAGGCATATCCGGAACCAAAGACGCTGGCAGCGAAATGGGAAAATATCTCTTTGAAATTTTCAAATGATGTAAAAACTTCATTAAGAAAGTCGCAAAATATATGATTAGGTACATTATTCGACCGGTGAACGACAGGTGAGTGGGAGCTCATTTGATTAAAGAAAAAATTGTGATTAAAGACACCCCCGGCACTATGCGCGACATCCGTCCTGATTGCTTTCGGAAGTTTGTTATTATTAATCAGCAGTTCTTCTAATGTCCAGCTTTGATAGGCCGGATGATCTTTAAGAATCCCATTTAACTTATTAATATAATTTTGCAAAAGCTTTGTATGATGAACCATCATAGTTTCTGTGCCAATGTATGGCTCCAATGCATTATAGGCATAGGGTAAAGGCATTAAGGTAAAAGGGTAAGTATCACTCATAAGAATCCATCCATTTAATTTATTATGTTTCAATCTATGCAAATATATCATAAAATATGAAGGAGGTCATATGCTAGCTGAAAAAGTCATTAATTTATTATATCCCCGCCGGTGCCCGGTATGTTCAGAAATAGTCATTAACGAAGAGGGACTGGTACATATGCAATGCCGGAAGCTATTAAAATACGTCCATGATCCAACCTGCTTAAAATGCGGAAAACCTATTGAAAATCCAATGAAAGAATACTGTGCTGATTGCACCAGACACAATTATACTTATCATTATGGGAAGGCCCTTTGGATTTATAATCAGGCATCAAGTCAATCCATCTTTGCTTATAAATATAAAAATAAGAAAGAATATGCCGGATTTTATAGCGAAGAACTCCTTAAAGTGCATGGGAAGTGGATTCGTGACTTAAAGCCTGATGTACTCATACCGGTTCCCTTAAACCGAAAAAAACTAAGGACACGGGGTTATAACCAGGCAGAATTGATAGGGAGCAACATAAGCATGGCATTAAAGATTCCCATGGATACAGGTCTGCTTATCCGTAATCGTTTGACTGCCCCACAAAAAGAATTAACACCCAGAGAACGCCTTAAAAATCTTGAAAGGGCTTTTTCAATCAATAAAAAAAATAAAAAAACATATCAGAGAGTTTTGCTGATAGATGATATATATACGACCGGAAGCACCATCGAAGCCTGTGCAAAGGTGCTCTCGGCCAATGGAAGCAATGAAATTTATTTTATGTGCCTCTGTATTGGACAGGGTTATTAATCATGTTTTAATATCTTGTGTTTTTGGAATTTATGTTATATGATTATAGAATATTAAGTCACTTGCAGGAGGAATGTTTTTCATGAAAATAGCAATAGCGGGAACCGGTTATGTTGGTTTATCAAATGCCATACTTTTAGCACAAAATAATGAAGTGTATGCAGTAGATACTATTCAGGAGAAAGTAGATCTCATCAACAATAAAAAGTCACCGATTGTTGATCCTGAAATCGAACAATATTTGGCAGAAAAGGAACTCAATATCATGGCAACAACAGATGCCAAATCAGTGTATGGCCAAGTAGCGTTTGTGATTATTGCCACGCCAACCAACTATGATCCTAAGAAAAACTATTTTGATACGTCAACGGTTGAATCGGTTATAGAGATGGTTCTTAAAGTAAACCCTAAAGCCATTATGGTTATTAAATCGACGGTACCCGTTGGTTATACCGAATCCGTAAGAAAGAAATATAAAACAAACAATATTATTTTCTCACCGGAGTTTTTGCGGGAGGGAAGAGCCTTATATGATAATCTCTATCCCAGTCGTATTATTGTGGGTGCACCGATGGATAACGAAGATGTAGCAGAAGCTGCTAAGATTTTTGCCGCTTTATTGCAGCATGGAGCAATTAAAAAAGATATTCCCATATTGCTGACGAACTCAACAGAAGCGGAAGCAGTCAAGCTTTTTGCGAATACTTATCTGGCATTGCGCGTGTCTTTCTTTAATGAACTGGATACTTATGCCGAAGTAAGAGGTTTGGATACAAAGCAGATTATAGAAGGGGTTGGTTTAGACCCAAGAATTGGAAAACACTATAACAACCCTTCGTTTGGTTATGGGGGATATTGTCTTCCAAAGGACACAAAGCAATTACTGGCTAATTATGATCAGGTACCCAATAATATTATTACTGCAGTTGTGGATGCCAACCGAACGCGAAAAGATTTTATTGCTGAACGTATCTTGGAAGAAGCGGGATTTTATAATAATGGACATGCCAATGAGGGGATGAGTGGGAAGCAAGTGACCATCGGCGTCTATCGTCTGACTATGAAAGCCGATTCGGACAATTTCCGTCAGAGCAGTATTCAAGGTATCATGAAACGAATAAAAGCCAAAGGTGTAGAAGTGGTCATATATGAACCAATGATGAAAGAAGACTCGTTCTTTAATAGTCGGATCATACGGGATATAAATGAATTTAAAATAATAGCTGATGTTATTGTAGCTAATCGCCGTAGTGAAGAGATTGAAGACGTGATGGATAAGGTATATACGAGAGATTTATATTATTGTGATTAATGAAAAAATGATTGACGAAACAAGGTAAAATGTGATATAGTATATGAGCTATGGAAGAGGTCTTTTTTTTATGCCTGAAAATAAGACCATGAAGTTTAAAAATATAAGTGGAGGTGGAAGTTGTGCGCGTTAAAATCACATTGGCATGTACGGAATGTAAGCGGCGAAACTATAACACGACAAAAGAGAAGAAAGCACATCCAGACAGACTGGAGACTAAGAAGTACTGCAAATTCTGCAGGGCACACACATTACACAAGGAAACTAAGTAATTGGTCAGGGACAAGGAGTGAAGCATATGAGCGAATCTACTGAAAACAGAGTAAAAACAAGTAAATTCAGTCGGATTAAGGCGGAATTTAAGAAGATTGTCTGGCCAGACCATAAGTCTGCTGCAAAACAGACTGTAGCTGTCGTAATTATTTCCATTATGCTTGGATTAATTATCTCAATACTTGATGTAATATTCCGGTATGGCGTTGATTTCCTTGTAAATTTAACATTTTAAGGAAAGGTGAGTGTAATGGCAGAAGCAAAGTGGTATGTTGTTCATACCTATTCGGGCTACGAGAACAAGGTTAAAGCAAACATCGATAAATCTATCCAGAATTTACATTTGGAAGAGCAGATTCTTGACGTTCAGGTACCGATGCAGGATGTTGTAGAGGTGAAGAATGGTAAGAAGAAGACGGTTTCCAAGAAGCTGTTTCCTGGTTATGTGTTACTTCATATGTTTATGAATGATGATACGTGGTTTGTTGTTCGTAATACGAGAGGTGTTACCGGGTTTGTTGGTCCGGAGTCCAAACCGGTGCCATTGACAGAGGAAGAGATGATTCCCCTTGGTATTCGCCCGGAGAAGATCCAGATGGATTATGAAGTAGGCGATTACGTGAAAGTCATTTCCGGTGTCTGGGAGAATACTGTAGGCCAGATTAAATCAATCAATCCCGGCAAGTCTTCCGTGACTATCGGAGTAGATATGTTTGGGCGTGAAACCGCCGTAGAGATTAGTTTTTACGATATTAATAAGATGTAGCATTAAGAAAGCTTGTCACCGGACAAGCAGTGGGAGGGTCATTCCCGCATTACCACAATATTCAGGAGGTGCCTAATTATGGCAAAGAAAGTAACAGGATATATTAAATTACAAATTCCTGCTGGAAAGGCAACACCAGCACCGCCGGTTGGTCCTGCATTAGGTCAGCATGGTGTTAATATTGTACAGTTTACAAAGGAATTTAATGCAAGGACTGCAGATCAGGATGGTATGATTATACCGGTTGTTATCACAGTCTATGGTGACAGAAGTTTTAGTTTTATCACTAAGACACCGCCGGCAGCAGTATTGTTAAAGAAAGCTTGTAAGATTGATTCCGGGTCAGCTGTTCCCAACAAGACAAAAGTTGCTAAGATTTCCAAAGCAGAACTACAGAAGATTGCAGAACTTAAGATGCCTGACTTGAATGCAGCTAATATTGATTCGGCGATGAATATGATTGCCGGTACGGCAAGAAGTATGGGTATTACTGTAGAAGAATAAGAAGTATAGATGAGATTGCCGTAAAACGTGGGAGGGTTGCTCCCGATAATACCACAAGGAGGATTTTATAATGAAAAAAGGTAAGAGATATACGGCGGCTGCCGGATTGGTAGACCGTACAACTCTTTATGACGTAGAAGAGGCTGTTGATATCGTTAAAAAGTCAGCAAGTGCCAAATTTGACGAAACTGTAGAAGCCCATATCCGTTTAGGTGTTGATGGACGTCATGCAGACCAACAAGTGCGTGGGGCTGTTGTTTTACCTCACGGAACCGGGAAAACAGTTCGTGTATTGGTATTTGCCAAAGGTGACAAAGTGGCCGAAGCCGAAGCCGCAGGCGCAGAGCATGTTGGCGGTGAGGAATTAATTCCGAAGATTCAAAACGAAGGCTGGCAGGACTTTGACGTTGTTGTTGCAACGCCGGATATGATGGGTGTTGTCGGACGTCTGGGACGTGTCCTTGGGCCTAAAGGCTTAATGCCTAACCCGAAAGCCGGAACAGTTACCATGGATGTCACAAAAGCGGTCAACGAAATCAAAGCCGGTAAGATAGAATATAGACTGGATAAAACAAACATTATCCATGTGCCGGTTGGAAAAGCATCATTTTCAACAGAACAATTAGCGGACAACTTCCATACCTTAATGGCCGCAATCAATAAGGCAAAACCATCAGCAGCTAAAGGACAATACTTAAGAAGCGTTGTTATCACATCAACGATGGGACCGGGAATTAAGTTAAACACCGTTAAATTAAGTTAGTTTTTTCAAGCAGTTGTCGGTTTATGATTGACAGCCCATATAAATAATGCTATAATAGCAAAGCAAAAGCTGCCAGAGACAGCAGGTGCCGTAAGGCATAAGTTTAAAACGCCTGCCGAGGAAGACGATAAGCATAGCTCTCATGGAGCTCAACTTATAACGATAGAACCTCTCTGGATATATCCAGGGAGGTTTTTTAATATCCTGGATGTTAAAGGCGCTTAAAAATCAAAAGGAGGTGCAGCAAAGTGGCAAAAGTTGAATTGAAACAACCAATCATTGATGAGATATCATCATTACTTGATGGAGCCCAGGCAATGGTTCTGGTTGATTATCGAGGACTTACTGTAGAAGAGGATACAAAGCTTCGTAAATCTTTAAGAGAAGCCGGCGTAATCTATAAGGTATATAAGAATACTTTAATTAATCGAGCTGTTGAAGGCACAGAATTTGCAGCAGTTGCCGATGTGTTAGAAGGACCGACAGCCATTGCAATCAGCAAGGAAGATGCGACAGCTCCGGCAAGAGTGTTGTATGAATCGGCAAAGACAATGACCGAACTGGAGTTCAAGGGCGGCGTAGTGGCCGGTGAATACTATGATGAGAAGATGATTCAGGTTATTGCAACAATTCCTTCAAGAGAAGTATTGCTTGGAAAACTGCTTGGAAGTATCCAATCACCGATTACAAACTTTGCACGTGTCATTAAACAAATCGCTGAAAAAGGCGAATCAGTGGCTTAACAAACATATTATTAAAAATAACGGAGGTATATTATTATGGCAAAATTAACAACAGCTGAATTTATTGAAGCTATTAAAGAGTTATCAGTATTAGAATTAAACGAATTAGTAAAAGCATGTGAAGAAGAATTTGGGGTATCTGCAGCAGCAGGTGTCGTCGTTGCAGCAGCAGAAGGTGCCGGTGCAGCAGCTGAAGAAAAAACCGAATTTGATGTTGAATTAACCGAAGTTGGACCTAACAAAGTTAAGGTTATTAAGGTTGTTCGTGACATTACAGGTCTTGGCTTAAAGGAAGCTAAAGAAGCTGTTGATGGCGCACCTAAGGTTGTTAAAGAGGGCGTCAGCAAAGAAGAGGCTGAAGAAGTTAAGGCTAAATTTGAAGCTGAAGGCGCAAAAGCTACCATCAAATAGTGTATTGAAGAGATTAGGGCGGTCTTATGAACCGCCCTTTGTCAAGTAGACAACTAAAATAATTAAAAGAAGGAGGGCGTAAATTTTTCTGTGTCTGAGTAGTAAAAGATTTTTCTGATATGAATCAGATATGTAGGATTT
>Ga0153983_1000038_pt1 | contig 27407 bp, 27 predicted proteins | sample TSGA067MetaG_FD_104693 | JGI IMG/M metagenome (GOLD analysis project Ga0153983, IMG submission 104693) | Attine ant fungus gardens microbial communities from Georgia, USA - TSGA067 MetaG | ecosystem: Host-associated > Fungi > Mycelium > Unclassified | place: USA: Georgia, Alexander Wildlife... | reverse complement strand
CTCTTAGGTTAGATTTCTTCTTTGATACTGATAGTGTCTCTTGCCTGTGATAGGACATTCTGGTCCTTGAGGCCCATGTAGGCTACTTGTTGTAGATAGTCTGCCACAGACTGCGATCGAGCACCACGTTATAAATTTTTGAACAAAAAAAAAAAAAACATCATCTAGAATAGACAACTCAACTGAGCGATTAGCAGCAGCATTATAAGACAAGTGAAGAGCATGCCACAAGTCAGGGAGAGAGTTGCAGGAGAGACCTTGGTATCGGATGGCCTCCACTGCAGGTAACTTACACTGCTTGACCCAGCTCATAAGGTCCCAGGGGCGTTTGTTGGTGGATGCAATCTCTGCAATCCTGTTGTCAAAGAAGGACCGCTTTGCAGATCTTGTAGTAGAGCGGAACAGACGCCAATCCTCTCTAGCTCCTGTGCGCCTATAGGTTGCAAGTGCATCTCTGCACTTGTCGTTCCACCACTCCTTTGATTAAGTAGTGACAGTGATATTCCTAGCATTAGCCTCCCATGCATTGGAGATTACCCTAGAGATTGCTTTGAAAAGCAAGTCCAGGTCGTCTGCAGAGTCCAGCCTGGAAAAGTTGAGAGCACGAAGCCCCAAAGTGACAGAAGAGAGAAAGTCGTTCTCCTCGTCACTGTTGCATTTGAGGACCTTCCTGCTGAAGCGAATGTTCTCTGATGAGATAGGGAGGTCGACTAGGAGAGGAGCATGGTCTGAGGGCCGTCTAAGATTAGGCTCAATGCAGTGCAAGACTTGAGCACAGCTCATGTCTAGAAAAATAAGGTCTATGACTGAGTTAGCATGACCGTCAGTGTCTGAATAGTGAGTAGGGACAGAAAGCTCTGGAAGTGAGCGCACAAGACCAAGAGAGTCAGCCAGGTCCACAAGGGCCTGGCCAGCTACAGGATGCAAGGAGACAAATGGATCCCACTCTGCATCTCTGATGTTAAAGTTCCCTTAGGGATGTCAATGATCTGATCCAGCATGAACTTGACAGCTGAATGGCGGTCATTTGAATAGACATTCATGAGAAAGTGACATAGTTTGTGCTCAATCATTTTCTTGATATCAGCATAGTTGTGATGAGTAAAGTGACAGTGCCAGAGAGAGATCAGCTAGGAGCGTAGACACTGCATAAGCAGCCTCAAAAGCAACAGTACAGCCATTGAGAGTAGCTGAGTTGGAGGAATTAATAGAAGCAGTGAAAAGAGTCTTTCTGCCTTGCCTGAATACCATAGAATGTGAGAAAATATTAATAGTGATTCCCTTGTGATGAGTGAGGTAAAGACAAGATAAGAGATTGCTCCTGAGATCAGAAACATGGAGTACTTGAGAGAACTCAACTGCTTTGACTTGTTTTCCATTGACTATAGGTTCAAAGACAACATTCCCAACACTAGCTGAGTAGATGACAATATTATTTGCAAAATGGATAGGGGTCCCATAGTGAGTATATGACTTGAACCAGTGGCAGTGAGGAGTCATGTGAGATGTGGCACTAGTGTCAGCAATCCAGTGGAAGTCAGCATTGAGCTGAAGTGGTGAGGAAAGGTTGGCTTGAGAATTTCTTGCAAAATCAGTGGATTTGACAGAAGGCATGTTGAGAGTAAAATTTGAATTGCTTATAGCGGAGAAATGTGTTGGGTAATTTAAACGAAACTAGGTAGAGATGCTCTTAATAATGCATGAATTTGGCTTGCAAAGTTGTGGACTAAACAGATTATAAACGAGCAAGGAACAGTAAGTTTGTTCTGATATGCAGAAGTGATAGATTGTGAGAGATCTAGTCATACAATTAACGTGATTCTTGCATACTAAATTATCTGTAAAAAGTTGGATTTTCACACAAAGTTTGAGAAGGATCATGCAAGAATTGGGTGAGAAAATAGCAAGATTATTAATAAAGGAGGATATAAATGAAAATGTGCAATTTCTTAGTCAATTTTGATGCGATCGGGCTGAAATGTGAATGGAAAATAGTGTTCAAGACAGTGTACCAGTGTGTTAAATTTCAAAGCAATCGGACAAGAAATAAGTGTAGAATTAGCGTTTTGATTTTGTGTTTTGAAGTTGCTAGAGGCCAGGGTCTATAACCTATTATAACCTAGACAGTAGTGACAGCTGTGAGGTCCTAGCAACTCAGTAATACTGTGGACAACTGTAAGTGACAGAGTACTAACTTCAAGTCCACAAAAAATTACACATCAAGTCAGGTGACCTACTATATAATCAATTACTAAGATATTACTGAGAGACTGTCTAAAGCACATTTGATACACTTATCACAGGTTGTGATACCTGAGGTAAGTTGTCACAGTCACCTGTCATGTCACAGGTGCCTGGCACTGCACTGCCATCCTCTATTAGGGAGAATAACTTAGCTGTTTTATAGTTTAGGCCATAAGGCATTAAACTAGTTAACAAAAAAGCTTGAGGCCAGAAATCACTCCAGAGGTAAGGCCTCTACTTTTCTTAGCAGAAACTTGGTCATCTCAACTCATAGAATATGTTCTCCCTTTAGGAGCAAAGAGAGGGAGTAGTAGGAGAGCTGAAGAAGAGCAATTCTATGAGAGAGCTTATCTGTAATGATCCTAGAGACAGTAGATGTTCTAGGACCAAGACTAACCTCCTTTTTATTACTTTTCTTCTCCTCAAAGGAAAAAGAGAGCTCAAGAGATGCTTTCCTAAAGTCCTCAACAGCTGAGACACTCCTGAAAGAACATCTGACAGTGCAACAAGCACAAGAGTGTTCTCTAGAATAAATATATTTACCAGTCCTAGAGCTAGCATGAGAAATAAGGTTGAGTGAGTCCAGAGACTCACCTACACTAGTAGGGGTAGCTTGGGGACCAGAGGGATAAACATTGGTAGTAGATGATTTATTCTGAATATTCGATTTAACCATAGTAATAGTTAGAGAAAAAGAAGGGATTACAAATCTCACTTTCTTCTATAGTATATGTTTTAGATTATATATTGGGCCTCTAAGTCCAGTATATTACAATGTTAAAATTTGGTAACTCCTAGTTCTAGTTTCTGGTTGATTTTCTACTCTAGAAAGTTGTGTAAAATTGGGCATCTTGTAAAGATAAAATTTGGATACTTATGTGGTTAAAGTGAAAAAGAAGCAAAAAGAATAAGAAAACCTTCAAATCTAAAACTCCTCTCATAGTGAGCTCTAGATAAAAGAGTGCAAAAGGGAATTGTATACTAGAACAAACAAAAAATATAGTACTAGCCCCTAATTGTATGCTAAAGGTTTGATAGAAAATAATGGAAATAAAGGTTTTAAATAAAAATAGAAACTAAATATTATATGCAGTCTTAAATAGAATAAAGTAAGTTTGGCATTTGAAAGAAGAGTAAGCTTTTTCTAGATTGTCACCACATAGTCTTCCTAAGGTATCAATCTTTACATATTGTGGCACTGACTCAACTGGAAAATACAGTTAGTTGATTACTCATAGACCCTCTACACTCAGTTGCCCCCTTGTTTACACCCCCAATACCAAAACCTTATGGATGTGATACAATCCAAGTATGCACCTAGCTAAGCTTTTCCAGCCTGCTGTCCTCTTTGAAGTCTGCCTAAGTTGCATTTGCTATTTCTCCCTAGATCAAGTTCTAGGTATATTCTGTGTTCTTCTCAAGACATCCTACTAACTCCAAACTCTTATACTCAATAGTTTTGCATTTAACTTTTGCATTTAACAATTCCAGAAGCAGTGATAATGGAGGTAAGTGCCAAGAGGTTCTCTCTTTCATCTTTTTGCTCTCCAAATACTATATTAAAGTTATTACAAAGCTCTGAAACTCAAAGAATAAAATATAAAAAGGAAACTATTACTACTTTTAGTATCCCCTTGACTCCTTCATACTCTAAGTCCTTCCAAACTCCCAAGGCTTATATATTCCTCTCCTAAATCTTTCTTATTAATGATGTGTCCCTATTACTATTTCCTTCTAGAATCTTTTTTCCTCATTGTTATCCTTTTTCCTATAGTTGACTTGTGATTTAAAACTCCTTGGTTACTTGTCAAGTGTTAGTAAGCTTCAATCATTGTTCAATTCCTCTAAGTCATGTCCTAAGTGTTATTTATCTAAATATATCTGATGCTATTAATGCCTAATTGCAATTAGAGGCATATTTATCTAAGTCTATCTCTAGTATACTAATAGCTCTTGAGCTCTAGTCTACTATCTCTATCAGGATATCTTTGATACAAAGTGAATCTAGAATATCGCCATTCAATAACTCTTTCTATAACTAGATACTAGCTTATCTTACTTGTCTCCTAAGGTTTTCACATAAGCTCTAGGTTCATTTTTACCTACCTACTGTCTCATATAACTGTTAGATACATTCTAAGAATATATAATAGGTTCTAGAGCAAATTCTTATTAGAGATTTTATCACAAATAGTAAGTGACTATTTGTGATGGGTGCTTTGATACTTTAAAGAGTTCAAAAATGCGAAGTTAGATAGGTGACAAAAGATGTTGTTAAGTCTAAGGTCTAATCCTTAGACTATGAGTCCTTAAATACAGGAAAGTGATGGTCTGTGCACTAGGACAGATTATCATATGCTACTACCTATTGTTCTATATATGGTAGTGCCTTTGTGCTAGAAATAGTGATAACCTAACCATATAAAGGCTGTTCTTTGTTCTAAGAAAAAGACAGATGACTATCTATGGGTAATTAATGAAATCCATGTATAAACATTAAGGCCTTTATATCTCCACTAATATTAATCGCCTTGAGGTTGTTCTAGGCTTATTCTGAGAGTTATGAAGAAGGCTTTTGCTGAGCCTAGAACCAAAGTATCGATCATGGTAGTTTCCAAGATATTAGCAATTTAATAAATGGTAACATAGTGGTTACCAGTTGATCTGCTTAATATCTCAGCCATTATTAATTGCCTCAAGATATGACTGGCATTGATCGAAAGGTCTTTTTGAGGGCTTTTCATAGCCCTTAAGACTGTGAGAATTGTCAAAATATTGATAGAGATATGGTCGAATAAAGTTTATGACAGATTTGTTAGTATAAAGTGTATCAAATGCTACTTTCTGTAGCAAATTTACTTGCAGTGTAACAACATACTATTATTTCTAATCATATTGGCTACTTTTTAAATCTTTGTTATCATATCATTAAAACTAGTGAAAACTAAATGACATTCATGTTATCTATGCAATTTTACTCTCTTTTCCCTGCTCAAATATCTGGGATATTATTAAACAAAACCTTTTAGACAAAGAAAAAGCTCTTATCCTTAACATAGTCTCTGCTAGACTTATCTCTGTATATAATCACAATGAATATGATTAAGTTGTTAAAAAAACTGAGAAAAAGACAAAGGCTAAGCATTTAGTATTGTTTGCAAAGGCAACTGGTTTATTTGGAAATTCTGTAAAGAAAAACAAAAAGGAAAAGTTAGTAAACAAATCAAAGAAGTCCAAAGCTTACTTACCTAAAACCTAGTATAATATATATGGACAAGAAGGACATTGGTCCCCTGAGTGTCCCAATAAATCAACCAAAGAAAAGAATAGTACCTTGTAATCTGGTGAATCTACAAATGTTATAGTTGATACTCTTTAATTTCTAAAAGAACAAGAAGTCAAGATAATAATGATAACAATAACTAAAGATGCTAAAGTTACTGGCATTTTACTAAATTGTGCTGTCTTATATTACATGTTTATGAACTAAAAATACTTCACCTCTTACCATGAGTTTACTAGTGAATTTATTCCTGTTGATGACCAGAACATGTTCTTGTTATAGGTTATGATTCTATTAAGTTTTAAGCTATACTCTTATATAATTATATTAATCTCACCATTTACAGTATTCTGCATATACCCTAGTTAGGTACTAATCTTATTAACCTAGGTATTCTTTATTGTCAAGGAATTACTGTTAAGAGTTAGAATAAAGGCCCTGTTCTAGTAAAGGATAGTAAGAAACTATTTTGTGCTATATTCACTAGCTTAAGTGACATCCTATACTTTATTTAATGTCTAGACAACAAAGGTGATGTTATCTACTATATAAATAGAGTACTCAGTATGTATCTCTGGTACTATTATATAGATCATCTAAATCTTTAGACTATTGAGTCCATGCAAAATTAGTAATTAGTCTGTGGTCTTGAAATTACAAAGCCTTGTGAGTTTGACTATCTATATAGTAGATATGCCAATAGTAAGTCTCATCATCTTTTTATCCTAGATTTAAATATAAGTTGTTATTCTAAAATAGAACTTTTGGTAATAAACCTCATTAGTTTTATATTTGTTCTAATCATAGAATAAATACTTGTATACTTTAGTAATGGTTGAGATTAGCTATTAATATTCTGTTGGTTGTTTACTAAAAAAAAATAAGATACTTGGACTATAGTTTGTAATATCATTGCTATGCTTAAATGATAGTCTGGCTTAAAGACATATTGCATTTGTAGTAACAATAGTTCTGAGTTTATTAACTCAACTATAGATTAGTTCTACTAGCACAATAGTATTATTTATGAAATGACTATATAGATCTTTAGAATGAGCTCATGTCCTAAAAGAAGTATATAGAGAAAAGATTGAGTTAAGAGCAGTAAAGGTTTGCATATTGAGATAGTAGACAAATAAAACTAAGAGATATTGTCTTGAAAATATTGAGAATAGCAAACTTATTACTGCTTGTGATGTTTATTTTGCCAAAGACTCTTCCCTAAGTAAACTCATTGTAGTTGAAATAAATGCTCTATCATATGATCCTAGTGCCATCAATAATTTGATAGATAATGTACTCATAAAAAATGTAGTTACTGTTCCAAAAGTAAGTCACAATATCACTCCCTCAATCTTCAATCTATTTATCACCTCTGAAACATAAGGTAATATGAGGTTTTCATTCAGGTCTCTAGCCTGGCTTAATCCCTCTACTAATTCTGTATTTTGAACTTTGTGTTGAAGTCAGTTTGCTATGCTCCCTTCCTACAACAGTCTGTAAAGCAGTAGATAATGTTGCTATCAGGTTGCTATGCTCTTTTTCTTCAACAGTCTATGAGGTTAAAGTTTGTTTACTTTCTGTAATATTGTGTTATTATTGAGTTTATGTTGTAGTCAGTTTGCTACACTGTCTTCCTACAACAGTCTATGAGGTTCTTTTTTCTAATCTATTTCTTTATCTCTCAAATCAATCTCAAGTCCATTGTTAGATACATATACAATCTATAATCTAATACTATTGAATACCTTTTTATATATTACATTAAGTGTCCTTCTACTCTCTTGGCTCTGCTCTGGAAAAAATACTGAGATGTTCAATGGTGAAATACATCTTGAAAAGGCCACATAAAGTTGTCCATGGGAAAACACTAATGTTTGCAAATTAATCCCTATATGCTCTACTGACTATCCTTGAGACTTATTGATAATCATAGCAAAGGCTAGCCTGACTGGGAATTGAAGTCTCTTGAGTGGTACAGTAATGTCTCTGTATTAGGTAATAACCTGATCCTTGGAATCAATATCACCTTGTCTCTAAATCTCCTGTTCTTGCTGATAATCCTGTATTGAAGCTATTAAGACTCTAGACCTCATAGTTGAATATGTATTTCAACTTGAAGCCTATATCTAACACTTGATATCTTCATGCTCCTTATTAGAGGATCCAGTTAAGGTTTTCAATAAAGTTATATTAGAGAAGAGATGTCAACGAGACTTTGAGTAGCACCCTTGAGATTGTCCTAAAACAAGTAAGAGTACTGATTCCTCAGAGTATAATTTTACAAAGGGGATACAGAAAAAGAGAACTTGCCATTCTCTTCTCTTTCTGGTCTGTATTTATCCTAACTAGGTATTGTGTCATATTCCGGAAATATGATAATTATATAATTTATTTCTCTTAATTATTCTCCTAATATTAATAATAGTAGGATAGCGTAGTAGACTACTCTCCTCCTATTCCGGACTTTCTATAAGTACTGAGTAGTTACAGTGTAATTCCTTAGTCTGTAAATTAACATCCTCTAGTCCTACTCTCGCCTTGTCCACTCAGACTCCTTTAGTTAACTCTTAGGATTTTTATCCTGACGACTTCCATCACTCCGAAATACGTGACCAACCCACAACCGGAGACTGGGGCGCAACACATAAGTTGAAGCCAAGGTCGTTCAACAAGTCATCCTCCGCTCTGACGTCCTTGACCGTCCACCGGAGTCTTCTTTCTATCATCGTTAAGTACATTCCTTCCCGACATTGTGCATTACTCCGGAACAGAGTGTGGTTTCTATCTATCATTCTACTCTTTTATCCTCTGGAATTCCGTCCTTGACATATTGTGATTATGTTACAATGTGGTAACACTAGTTGTAACTAAAGATGACTAGTTAAGTAATAGTCCAGTGACAAAGGCAATGAAGGTAACAAGTCAAGTTAGTGTCTAATAATAGGTTAGTCTAATGTTATTCCATTTAGCATAAGTCCAAAGATAGGAGAAGGAAATAGTCTAAGATTTCTTTGAAGACTCTTGTCTATTCTATGAGTCTATTGTCTCTTAGAGTTCTCAGATATTCAATACATTTACTGCATAGTAATGTCCTTATCTAGCATTGCCAACATCTCGTCTACTAACTACTCATTATTAGACCATGGCTGATAATAGTTGTAGTCCTACTCAATGTTCATAACAGAAGTACTTTTCTCCTTATATTTAATACTACTATTCTTGTTCCATTACAAAGTCCTTTTCCTGGATCCAAGTTCCTTAATAAGATAACTGGAGAGCCAACCTTGAGACAGAGTAAAGCAGGAGGCAATCTACTAGCATTGAGCTGTAGAAGGAACTCTGTAGAATAAACATAGTACATTCCATCTTCTTCAGACACAGAGTCCATACTTCTCAGTATATAGACCTCTATAGTTGGGTTGAACTATTGAAGAATAGCCTCATTAATATTATGCACTTCATCATTTCTAGGACAGAGAATAATGCGATGCAAGAAGTACTGGTCATCTTGAGCCCTTAGGTTGTTAATTCCTGAATAGATCCTATTAATAAAAGCATTGAGATTAGTGCAAACCATGGACTGAGGAACTTGAATCATCTTATTGTTATCCATAGTTGCTCCAGCACCAATCCCCAGCAACCTATGTTGATTATTAGTTTCTGAGTGACCCAAGCATATATTCTGTCTAAAATACAAGAACTTGATATGTCCCCATAGGTTTTCTCTGCAAAAAAATGCTGTTACTACTTGTTGACATGTTTCTTTGGGCATTACAGGCAAAGTTTGACAAAAATCCCCTCCAAATACCACTGTAATTTCACCAAATAGATGGTCATTCTATATAATATGTCAATTTAAGAGCTATCAAGTACAAGTGATTACTTACTTCAAGCAAGTCTCTGAGACACTGATTAACAGCATCAATATCATACTTATACTGCATAGGAACTTCATCCCATATGATAACCCTAGTTTGCTGGAGAACTGGGAACATATAACTATTGTGTTTGAGACTAGCCACAGAGTCTTTATGAATAGAAAGAGGAATTTTGAAGTATGAATAAGATGTTTTTTCTCTATTCAACAAAAGAGCAGCAATCCTAGATGATGCCACACACAGTACTACCTAACCTCTTCTTCTAATCTCAGCAGCAATAGTATTACACAAAAATGTCTTCCCACAACCACCAGTAGCATGAATAAAAAAAGATGATCTTGATTGTTAGTAACAGACTCCAGAACAGCATCAAAAGCAATAGCTTGGTCAGGATTGAAGATTGTCCTTTGCTCATCTACCAAAGTTGCCATTTTATCTACATCATACTGCTTAGCCTGCAAGAGAGGATTGGGTATTTTCTATGAGTCCATTGTTGCTGTAGAAGAGGCATTAGTGGAAAATCAACAAGACTTTTTTCCATTTCTACTAATATTCTATTGAGATCCCAAAGGCCATAATCATAAATATCATTCTCTGGTATCTCCTGGTCAGCTTAGTAGTCGTTTATATAATATAGTTTATGCTTGACATCATTACATAGTCCAGCCTTGAATTGATCCCAGAGAAGATGAAGCTCAGCCAATTTATCAGTTAGCAAGATAACTACTAATAACTGACAACATGCCATTCCAGGCTGCATTGCAATTGTTTCCTCCAAGCAAATCCTCTACTCATGATTATCCTCTAGTAATCCCCTTGCCATACATGCCTCCTTGAATGTAGCAAATACCTGGCCATTCCAGGTCCTCAGATGCTCCCAACTCTTTTTACCCTCAAATATAGTCAAAAAAAGAACTGCTCTCTCTTTGATGGTGATACAAAGTACATTCTTCCAATTATCCTAGCATGTTGTCTTGGATACCATGACTTGTCTTTGGCATTCCAGGTATAATGCTGAGGGAACTGCCAGTAGGTAAAGCCTAAACCATCATCATGTGTAAAGTTATAGTTAAACCAAGCAGTAAGTTGAGTCTTTTCTACATTTTGCCTAGCTAATACTTTATTAACTGTCTGGTATACATGGAAGTTGACATAGTGTTTATTGGGAAAATGGATAGAAAGACATTGGACTGCTAGTGACTCTCTATGCATGTTGAATTCAAAGATCTTCCAGCAAACTTCTATTAGACTAATAAACTAACCATCTAAATGAGCCTTGATCTCATCTTGTATCCTACCACTAATCTCCATAGTTGCTCTATCAGGACCTATGTAAATGTACTTGCTCAGATACCTCAGTCTAATTAGTTCTCTTTTTATACTCCTTAGAAAAGTGTTTACTATATTTTCTATTGACTATACACTTGGCTTGGGGATTATCAACACTATATGGACAATGCAGTATATATTTGGTGACTTTTGCATAGAGAAGTAGCTATAGTTGAGGGTCAAGAAGTTGAGCTAAGATCATAGAGTTTATATGATGAGAATCTTGAATGCAATGTTGAGAGTACAAAAAAATGAGCAAGTGAATATAGGGAAGACCTCTCTTCTGGAACTCAATGGTATAAATATGAGTATCATGTATGTGTAGAGCAGAGATGAAGTAACCTGGGTTGGAACAGAGTTACTCTAGAGAAAAAGAGAGTTGATAACAAAATTGAGGAACAACCTTGGCCTCAGCTCATATGCTATGCCTCAATTTGCTATTACATATGATAGCATATTTCAGGAGGACAGAATTGTTGCCAGGAGCTCAAGAGAGAAATAGTATATAGATTGATAGAAATAAGGATAGAACACATAAGAAACGTTAATCTATGAACTAAGGAACTAGGATGTAACTACTAGAGTACTTATACTAAGTCTGGAATAGGAGGAGTACAAGTAACTAGTCTACATCATGATCCTATAGAAGTAGACAACAGGAGTTCAAGAGCAAATTTTAGTAATAAATAAAATATAAAAGAAATTATTTTTTATTAAATTATTATTTTCTGTTATATGACAATGAGCCACAGTAGTACCAAAGAAGCCATTATCTATTAAGACTTTAGACCTTACAGTTGAGTATACGTTTCAACTTAAAGTCTATATTTAATACTTGATATCTTCACACTCCTTGTTAGAGAATTCAGTTAAGGTTTTCAGTGAAGTTATATCAGAGAAGAAATGTCAACGAGACTTTGAGTAGCACCCTTAAGGTTGTTCTAAGACAAGTAAGAGTACCAATCCCTTGAAGTAATAGGAATACAAGAAGGAATACAGAAAGAGAGAACTTACTGTTCTCTTCTCTTTCTAGTTTATATTTATCCTAACTAGGTATTATGACTACGTTACAATGTGATAACACTAGTTGTAACTATGAGTGACTAGTTAAGTAAAAAATCAGTGACAGAAATGATAAAGGTGACAAGTCGAGTCAATGTCTAATAATGGATTAGTTCGATGCTGTCCCATTTAGCATAAGTCCAAAGATACAAAGAGAATAGTCTGAGATTTCTCCAAAGAGTCCTATTTGTTCTGTGAGTCCATTGTCTCTTAGAGTCCTCAGACATTCAATGCATTACTATATAGTAATGTCCTCGTCTAGCATTGCCAATATCTCATCTACCAACCATTCATTATTAGACCATAGCTGATAATAATTGTAGTTCTACTCAATATTCATAACATTATCAATGAGCTTGAGGAGTGCTTTTTTCTTTTGCTCAAAGACTTGAGATATAATGTTAGGATGATCAGTAGCTGTCTAACTAGGGAAAAGACTATGGACAATTTCTGGCCACTTGGGATTAGCAGTTATAGTAAGGAAGAGATCTGGTTTGTGAAAGTGTTTGCAAATGGCCATAGCATCCTGGAACAACTGGGTCATAAACCTGGGACTTCCTATATAAGAAGAGGAAAGAATGAGTTTATATTCCAAAGGTCCAATATCTTCTCCATCATGTCTATCATGCACAGCAACATCCTGTAGTCCCTAGTAGAGCTCAGATCTAAGAGTATGTTAATGTATCCTAGCCCAGTTGAGTTTCCTTTGCTCATAATTTGCCTATGCATTAACAACAAACTACTAGTAATAGCTTTCTATCATAGAAGAGGGATGGCTGAGGACCATTTCTGACATGAAAATGGTAGGCATAGTAGCATATGTTAGAAACCACTTGTGAGTGAGCTTGTTCTTCCCCATCTCTTTGTCTTGTATTCTTTCCTCGTTTTCTAAGTTGAGCACCATAGATTGAAATTCTTGAATGCTATCTATTCCCCTCCTTTGAAAATAACAAGACATAATGGAGAGCAGCATATAAAGGACTATTTTGGCTGATTCATTCAAGTTGTCCTTCTTTTGCCTATAATACCACATCCCTATTGTCTATTGCATAATGTACCCCTTCTTCTGGAATAATAACTGCAATCTCCTTAGCAGTTGGCAGGTTATGAATTCTTTGATCCTGTTGCAAATTCACATGTAGCCTAATTGTGATCTCCTTTTGCTCTTTTCCTAATAAGTTCATAAACATGACAATAATGACTAATATATAGGTGGCTATCCAAGAGCATTGTTTGAAAATTATCCATCACCACAAGATCAAGGTTCCTATTATTGAGTCTTCTGACATTGAGCTGCTCTGCTGTATCAAGGATATAGATTTGTGCATAAATAGAAGTATAATCACCATAAGGAAAAAAGGCACTAGTAAGATGATGAAGTTCTTCTTGGATCTTAAAACAGTAGAGACCTGATTGTCTAGTAACTGAGTTGTCAATTTTGAATCCTACTAAAGTCATAGCAAAAGCTACACTATACTATCATATGTTATTGCAAAATTCTCTTGAGAAATAATTATCTCTAGTTAAGTAGTTGTGAAGGATTCCAGTAAGAGGTTGAAGAGGGGATAATTAGATCTGTCCTTGCAAACAGCACATACCAAATTTACCCATAAAGAAGTAAGCTTTTCACAGTTAAAGTGAAGAGCATGACAGTGAGGACAAATGATAGATAGTATGCCTAAGTCATTATATAGTATATCAGTCTCCAGGAATGGTTATTCAGTAGGTAGATATTGTGGAGACTGAAGAATAGGAAGTGGAATGTCATCTAGAATAATAGTCTCTTGGTTCTAGTTCAACTGTTAAGTATACAGAGTTTTGGTATACAAAAAATCATCATACCTGAATCACATTATCTTCTATATCTAACTCTTGAATATTTTCTTCTCCAATATCCTATTATACTTGGTTAATATTCATTCACTAACAATCAGTGAAATATGTTACTTACAACTCTCAGAATGTCTTCCTGCATATTCCTATCCACATGTAGATCTCTATGACCACCTCTATTCTGCTATCCTTCATAATCAAGAGCACCTATATCCTCATTCCTCTATTCCTTTATTATTTGATTGATTTGAACCTCTTAATTGATTTGAACCTCCTCTATCTGTCTTTGGTTTTCTGCTTCTACTCTATGCTCCTGAGTTATTCTTAGTAGTTGCTCAGTAAGTTGGCATCAACCTCATCTATGCAAATCAAGTATAGTATTCTCAAGGTTTTGTGGAACAAGTGTAGAAGTTAAGTGGTATTTAGTTCTTCTTCTTCCTTTTCCTCTATTCAAGACAGGAGCAGTAGGTTGCTGATCTCTTTGTGCTCATTTCTTAGCTCTCCTAGCTTGACATCCTTCTTCAAGAGCATTTATATCTCATAATTGTCTTACTGTTTACTTACAGCTACTCTAAGAATAAAGGTATACTATTGCCCCTAAGAAGCAGACCCCTACTCTAGATCTCTCTCTTAATGAGCAGTTGTCAATCCTGTGCATATATAGATCACAATAGAACCCTAGCACCAGATTTATAATAGAAGAGTTTATAGGTATACTACTACAGTACCACTCAAAGAAAGAGTCCTTCTGGAAGAGGAGACCTGAGCTTAGTCATACACTCCAAGCTCTACACCACAGTTGTAGAGTACTGTTCCCTTTATACCTAGGACCCAGCTTTTAGTCAAGGTATATAGAGAGAATAGAGAGGTATAAGAGAGCAAAGAGAAAGGTAGGGAATAGTAACTATGATTTGAGAGAGTGAACTTGATGATGAGCTGGCATTATTTGTATATGTTGTATTCCTCTTACATATCCATTTGGGTTGAATTATAAAAAGAGAAGGGTTGTAATGATGAAATATGCCATTTAAATTCTTTAGAATAAGGAAAAAAAAAAGCCAAAGTCAATCACCATTATTTGTTAGATTTCACTAAATTTAGTTGAATTTATTTGAATTTATTGAGAGAAATAATTGAAAGTGAAAATGTGAAAAAGAAAGGTTATGTGACAGAGTTGCTTGGTCAGTTCTGAGTTAGCAGCCATCTTCCCACATTAGTTTCATATATATACTAGATGAGGTTTTCATCTGGGCCTCTAGCCCTTTTTGAACCTTCTACTAATTCTATATTATTAAGTTTGTGCTAAAGTCAGTCTGCTACGCTCCCTTCCTACAATAGTCTGTGTGACAGTAAGTAGTGTCTATACAGCTGCAGATAATGTTGTTAATTAGGTTACTTTGCTCTCTTCCAACAACAGTTTGTATCACAGTAAGCAATTTTGTATGTTAGGTCACTCTGTTCCCTTTCCACAACAGTGAGGCCACTATCTGTTCCAATTTATTCTAATTTATTTGAATTTTTCCTGAATTTATTTGCATCTTTGAGTAAAAAGAGAAAGTATGGGAATGATTAGGTACATATATATGTCATCCATCATCCCATGTTTGGTGCAGTATACATATTAGATCTCCCTTAACCTTGAGGATCCTATAGCTTCTTTTATCTCTCCTTTTCCCAAATTTACCAAATAGAATTCTTTTCCCAAGAGGAAACCCTCTAGCCAGTCTTGTAAACCCTCTACTCATCTTAGTCTTTTTGCTATTAATGATGTTATTTTCTTAAGCACAAATCATTATCTTGCCTTCATTGCTATTGCAAATAAACCATACACCTATCATAAGGCTCTTTAGTCTTCTTACTCAAAACAGTAAAAATAGGCAATTTAATCTGAGTATACACAATTAAAGAAACTTGGTATATTTGAATGGGTTGATGAGTCACCAAAAAGGAAAAAGGCTGTTGGTATCATGACTTGGCAAAACAGCTAGGTTATTATTTATATTTCTTTTCTTTTTGAACTTATTACACAAGAAAGAAGTGTAGGAAAGTGTCACAAGTCACAGTCACATACTAGGATGTCACAAGGTTATGTCACATGAATAGAGTCACATGATAAGTGTGGTAAAATAGTGCATAGACTATGTAGTAGTTGTATAAGTAGTGTATAGGAAATAAATAAGGACTCTATTAAGTTCTCCTTGTCAGCTCAGACTTGGGGTGGGTTTAAGTCATCACAGCTAGTGTAAAAGGAGGTACCCAGTATAGCGTAGTGGCCTTAAGCACACTAGTCACTCACATTATAACAATAGTACTTAAGGTACTTCAACTAAAAGGCAATGTGATGATATTCATAGAAGATCAAGTTCAGTCTCTATTACTAATCAGTACACATTATAATAATTGTTTTATTTACACTCCCCCTTGCTCAGTGCACACTTTGTGCATGCAAGCATAATCGCACTCTAAGCAGCAGTCACCAGAATATTAGCCCCAATTGTTCTCTGAATTTGGCAAATTTTGGCTGGTCTAGATTTTTGGTAAATATGTTAGCTAGGTTCTTGCTACCCTCTATGTAAAAAAGGGATACTTTCCCTTGTGTCACAAAATCACAAATAGCATTGTCATGCTGGACAGCTATTCAGGCAATAAAAGTGATATTTTTCACCATAATAACAAGAATAACTAGCTTGAGAGACAAGTTTGGCTCCCCAGAGATATCATTAGATACCTAGTCATGGACTCAAGCATACCACTTGAGTAGCAGAGTAGTAGCTATGACCACTACTACAGAAACCTCATAGAGATTGTCTAGAGAATTTCATAACAGATCTATAACAGAACTCCCCTCTAGAGTGCTCTCGAGAGCAAAAAGGACCTTCAAAGATGTTTTTTATAAGAATAATGTTATATCTTGGTAGCAGTGACTTATTTATAGTATCTAGGTTACCATCAGAGTGGGGCCATTATTGCTGATGGCTAATTATAGTAAGAACTAGCAAGACAAGTCTAACAGAAGAAGACTGAGGCTCAAAGATGTGATGAGATATAGAGGAGTAGTAGAAGGACTAGAGAGATCAGGCAGAGAGATCAGATAGAGAGATAGAAGAAGAGGTATTTGATGAAGACAACGTGCTCGAGAGCAAGATAACTCAAGATTGCCACCTTTCTTTACAGTCCATCAAAAGGCTTGAGAGCTATCTATTGTTTAGAGAAGAACCCCAGGAATAGGATTAGAGGAGTGGAGAGTGATAGCCAAGTAATTGGGAGAGGTGTCGTCTCATCATTTCAGTCTTACTATCTTTGGGAATTTGGAAGTTTTCTTTGTTTCTTTTCTTTTGTTGTATCATTGCTTTGTAATCCTAATAAAATACTCTAGGGCACAGAAAGGACAAAAATACTCTTTTTCCCCATTGTCTCTCTCTCTATTGTTCTAGAGCTGAAAGACTATTTAAGTGATTTGAGGTTTTTCCTTTGTGTCTGCTTTATGAGAACTCTATAAAACTTCCCTTGAAGGGAGACTCAAGCCTCAATGGACCTGGGCATTTGCTTATACTAGGAGCTAACCACTCGCTACATGTCATTGGAGTCAGCTTCCAGTTATATGGTTAGTTGAAGAAGAGCTCACATGATAGCATAGAAGTTCTAGGTAGTACTGCTGTATCGATGGCAAGCTAGGCTACTAAACTAGGTAAGGGCAGTAGTGTCACAGCACGAGATGAACGTGTGCCTTAGGGATTCTATTATAGTGAGAGTTTGCTCGAGTAGATACTAAAAACAGTTCTTTTTCTTAGGTTTTTATTTCATATGTTTTGGTTATTTCTCAGACATTCACTTTTAGTAAGCTCTCTATTATTTGATTTATCTCCCCAGTGCCTACTTGTTTAGTACACAATTGTAAAGCAGTTTGGAGATTTTGCCTCTCTGACCTTACTTTTATCTTTGTTTTGTGATCAAACCTTTTGATTCCTATCAGCATGATACCTAATGTCGATGTGCTTATTTCGAGATTTGGTGATAGGGTTACTGATCATAAAAATAGAGCCCTGATTATCAGCACAAATCTGTATAGGACCAAAATTGTAGCCAAGTTCAAGGAGAATAGAATAAATCCAAACATATTGGCAACTACAATCTAAGAGGGCTATATATTCTGCCTCAGTAGAGGACAGAGCAATAGTCCTTTGTGTCTTGGATACCCAGCTAAAAACTCCCCTTGTAATCATGACATAATAACCTATTTGTGACTTGTGATCATCTGGATTTGATGCCCAATTAGAGTCAGTACAAGTATACACTCCAAGTTTGGAGTTACCTTTATAGACTAGAGTATAGTTTTGGGTACTAACTAGGTAACAACATATGTAATATGCTCTATTAAGATGATCTTGAGAAGAATTGGCAGTATGACGGGCTAGTTAGATGACAGCAAAAGTAATATCAGACCGTGTTCCTAGCATAAGGTATAATAGAAAGCCAATAACCTTTTGAAAGCAGTTCTGGAGTGTTATGTCAATGGGATCTGATGTTTTTATAGTATAGTAGCCAGTTGAAAGAGGAGTTGGTACAGGTTTCACATTCTTCATGCAAAAATACTGTAATACCTTTTGTAGATAATCAGTTTGATCTATATATATGCAGTGTCCTTCCTGAACTATATGCATTTATAGGAATTCAGTTAAATTCCCTAAATCTCAACATTTTCACTTTTGCATGAATTTACTCTTAATCTCATTGAGTAAGGTTTTACTAGGGCCACAAAAAAAGGTGTCATCAATGTAGACAATAGTTATCACTGTATTGATGTTAGTCTTTCTGTAGCAAAAGATTCTAGCCTTAGACTTGAGTCATTCAAAGCCTAATTCCTTTATTGAGACATCTAGTTAGCACTACAGGCTAATCTAGCTTGTTTGAGGCTGTAAATAGCACAACAAAGTTGAAAAACTACATTTGGGTTTTCAATGAAATCTTCTGGTTATTCCATGTAAATCTCTTCATCTAGAGTTCTATATAAATAGGTATTTCGGACATCTAGGCCTATAATATGCCATTTTTCTAATGTAGCAAGGCCTAGTACTAGTCTGACAGTCTCAAAATGCACCACTGGAGAGTAGATGTCTGAGTAGTTAGTATCTATACATTGAGAGAAGCCTTTAACAACAAGGCGAGCCTTTTTGCGACTGTTAGGCTTGATATCAAAGACCTATTTGCATTTGATAGGCTGCTTTTCAATAGAGTGCCTTTCTATTTTCTCAAACGTACCTCTTTGCTAGAGGGCTTCTAGTTCCTCAAGGCAGGCATGTTCAAATTCACTACAAAGACATGTATCTTTGATTTGCATGATGTCCTTGTATTGCCACTTGCAGACTTTTGAGAGGTCTGGTTCATATTCAACTAGTAATTCATTATTGTCAGTAGAGTGAGCAAATTGAATTAGATAGTTAAATAATTTTACTTCTCCTTCACAGCATAGTTGTGCAAGATCATTCTTATTGCAATGAGAATTTTTGTTCGTTGTTACACTGTTAGAGAATTTTCTGTGGAAATATAGCATAGGATAAAAATTATAACCCTGGATTTCACTATTGGAACCCACTCCAGAGAACTCCTACAAATCCCAGATATAATCTAGATCCAAGATTGGGTACTTCAATTAGGTAGTAGCCAAGCTGTCATATGCCAGAAAAGCATATACCTCGGGAGACAAGACTGATGAGCTAGTATCAGGTTTCTCAGATATAGACTATCAATGTTGAAACTCTAGAAGTCAGAGGCTTAAGGATATCCTTGGAATGTGAGATAATTTCAATCTAGAGCAGACTTAGGCTAATATAATACCAAGACGACAGATCAAAAGTCTATCAGTAACTAGTGATCCCATCACTGTTGGACTTAGGCAAGAAACAGACATACCGCTAGACAACGATCGCATTGCTGATACTTGGACATACTGTTATGTATTTCTAGACTATATTTGGAGTAAAAGGAAGCCAGTTTGGGGTTTGAGGAATAATGGACAGGAGTGAAGTATGGAGGTAGAGCAGGATCACATGGTCATGTCCAGGAGGTATGGAGGGCAGGAAGGTGATGGCTATCATAGCCACATAGTAGTGTCATAGAGGAGAGACGTAAGGGAGAGTAGTAGAATAGAGAGTTTTTTTTTTCTATTTCTTTTTAATTGAGTCTCTAACATTTGTAATATTCTAATATATTTCTCAGAGTGAAGATTGATAGAGAGAGCCTCCTTGGCCCTTGCCTTTATCTCAGAAGCTCTTGAGGTTGTAAATATAATTCTCTTGAGTGTGTAAGAAATGATCTTGGTAAGAGGTTGAGTTGGTGAATATTTCTTACCCTATACTCTACTCTTTCTTGAGACAAGACGTAGCAGTCACTCAGGCAACCTTCTATGGAATAGTAGGCCTGAAAAGCCTGGTTAATCATCGACTCAGATTGTATCATACCCATAAGATTTGGTATAGGGGTATGGATAAGAGCTTAATTGAGTATGGTAAGGCTTATGAGTAGTTTACTAACTATTCTACTAGTGAGCTTGTTATAGTGTGTAAAGGTGGACACCTTAGGGACACTATGCAAGGTAGATCTAGATTGAGCTCCCAATCATTCTATCTATTTTTATATTACAGATAAGCTATGCTTTCTATTTTAATTTCTTTCTGATACTCCCACTTTCTCCTTCTTTCCATGAACCCTTTAGCATGCAATTGGAAACTGTCACTGCCCATTTCTACTTGCTAGTCACAGCTAACTTCCCTTTTGCCCCTTTCATCATGTTGCCAGGGAGTAGAGTCATTGCCAGATAGAGGAATAGGAACATTTGCAGGGTGTTCTATTTGTTGTTCATGGCTAGGTCTGGGAATTGACTGTTGCCTTAGTATAGCCAAAGAGTTGTTGAAACAGTTGTGTTCCTGATTTCCATCCCATCTACTCTATTTTTCCAGCTCTTTAAGTTGTTTAGTGGGGTGCCGATTTTTCCCATAGATATTTCCTGGGTATTGTAGTACTTTCTGCTCTTGAGAGAGATTGGATTGTGGTAGAGGAGATAATGTTTTCTCTATTCTTTGCTTATTCCTATCTCAGTTTAAGGGCAGTTGACTTGGATTTCATGCTGATGAGCATGTGCTGTGATTGTCATTACTACAATCCTTGTCAGAAATTTTTCTTTTTTCACATGAAGGTCCTGGAGATTGGTATGTTGATGAGAATTTGTCATCATCAAAGTCTAAAGGAGTATAAGATAGTTGAGTTCTTTTGAATAAGGTTTTCTTGTGCCAATTTTTGTTTGGACAGTAAGGGAACATATCCTCAATGAATTTGGCATGCAAGAATGTGAAGACAATGTTGTTGGAAAGTCACATGAATATATTACCATGATTTTCTAGTGCAATGCCAATATAAATCATCAGCTCAGATTTTGAACTTAATTTATCTTTTTGTATATTTGAGTGAACATAAATATATACCTCATAACCAAGAACACAAAGGTAGTCCACTCATAGGACTGTCCCTTTGAGTAGTTCATGAGGGGTGTACTAATTTAGTTGCACCTGGGGTATTCAATTGTAGACATAACATGCATGATCAAAAGTGAAGTTTCACCAGCTTTTAGGGAGGCATGCACTTTGCCTTATCTGATAGTATGTGTATCAAATACTCCACATGACCATTTTGCTGTGGGGTATAAAGGGTGCTTTGGAGGATACATATACCTCTATCTTTTAAAATTTGATCAAATGCTATTAATTTGTACTCTCTCCTTGCATTGGTCATCTATAGTTTAACAGATGTATGGTATTGATGTTTTATAAGGGATAGAAAGTGTCTTGTAGCTTAGATAGCCTTGTCTTTTGATGTGAGCATTGATACCTATGCATTAAAAGGGGTAAAAGGGGAATTAGCTATGACTAGCAAGTAGAAAGGGACAGTGACAGTTCCCAATTGCATGCTAAAGAGTTTGTGGGGAGAAGGAGAAAGTGGGGGTATCAAAAAGAAATTAAAATGGAAAGCATAGCTTATTTAGAATCTAAGTATAGAAAGAATAATGGGAGCTCAATCTAGATCCTATCTGCATGGTATCTCTAAGGTGTCTACCTTTACACACCATAACAAGCTCACTAGTAGAATAGTCAGTAAACTACTCATAGGCCTTACCACACTCAATTAAGCCCTTATCCACACCTCTACACCAAATCTTATGGGTATGATATAATCTGAGTCAATGATTAGCCAGGCTTTTTAGGCCTGCTACTCCATAGAAGGTTGTCCAAGCAACCACTGCATCTTGTCTCAAGAAAGAGTAGGGTATATGATAGGAAACATTCATCAACTCAACCTCTCACCAAGATCACCTCTTACATACTCAAGAGAATCACATTTACAACCTCAAGAGCTTCTGAGATAAAGGCAAGGGCCAAGAAGGCTCTCTCTATCAATCTCCACTCTGAGAAATATATTAGAATATTACAAATGTTAGAGACTCAATTAAAAAGAAATAGAAAAGAAAACTCTTTATTTTACCACTTTCCCTTGCGCCTCTCCTTTATGACACCACCATGTGGCCATGATAGCCATCACTTTCTTGTCCTTCATACCTCTTGGACATGACCATGTGATCCTGCTCTACCTCCATACTTCACTCCTGCCCATCGTTCCCTGAACCCTAAACTAGCTTTCTTCTACTCTGAATATGGTCTAGAAACACATGACAGTGTGTTCAAGCATCAGCAATACAATTATCATCCAGTGGCATGTCTGTTTCTTACCTGAGTCCAGTAGTGATAGAATTACTAGTCACTGATAAACTTTTGATCTATCGTCTTAGTATCATATTAGCCTAAGTCTGCTCTAGATTGAAATTATCTCACATTCCAAGGATATCCTTGAGCCTCTGACTTCTAGAGTTTCAACATTGATAGTCTATATCTGAGAAACCTGATGCTAGCTCATTAGTCTTGTCTCCCGAGGTATATGCTTTTCTGGCATATGACAGCTTGGCTACTACCTAATTGAAGTACCCAATCTTGGGTCTAGATTATATCTGGGGCTTATAGGAGTTCTCTAGAGTGGGTTCCAATAGTGAAATCTAGGGTTATAATTTGTATTCTATGCTACATTTCTGTAGAAAATTCTTTAGTAGCGTAACAGCATAGGAGGTGTAATCGTCATAGAAAGTAATTATGTACCTTTGACGGTAGTAGCTGAGAGTAGAAAAAGATTTGATATCTGAGTGTATGAGTTGGAAGGGATGTATCGTGTGGTGTAATGAAGGCAGAAAAGACTTATTTGGCATTTTTTCTCTTGTACACCCAGGACAGAATGGGCTGTCTTTAGGAAATTCTATTTGTGGAAAGTTAGTTGTATGTTCCTTCACATGTCTAAGGGCTTCCTTAGAGAGGTGCCCAAAATAGTAATGAAGAGTATTGAAGTCAACTGGAATAGCAGTTGAGTGTGCATTATTATAGTAGTTTATCTAGTCTACTGTCTATAGCACAAAAATGGTGTCTCCAGGCACTCTAGGCCTGAAGAGCATAAAGTCCTTACCATCATGTGTATTTAATGCAATAAGATTTCTATCCCTAGAAACTAAGAAACTATCTTGTAAAAAGGCTCCCAGGGAAAGTAAGTAATATGTTAAGTCAGCACAGTAAAATACTGTATCAATAGTTGTATTTAGAGATTTACCTTATTTGCCTTTGTGCCTAAAAAAAATTGAGCTCTTTCTAGTTATATATGTCATGCTATTCACAGTCTGGATTGGTAGTTTTATAGGAAGTTTTTCAAAAGTTATAAAGTCACTCTTTTTCCCAGTAAAGTACATAGATGTACTTAAGTGAAGGATCCAGTATAGCACTACCTCCTTTGATTTTCTGTATTTTCCCTTACAATTTAAGCATGTAGAGAAGGAGAGGCCATGTTTGCATTTGTCAGGCTGTACACTATTAGATATATCGAAGAGATTACACAAGACACTACTACAGTTCAAAGTTGCAGGACAATATTTCAAAACTGAGGTTGTGTAAATGTTAGTATTACACTAGTGAAGTAAAGTAGCATACCTCATACTACATTCAGCAAAGTAGGCATCATTGCAGTCCATGCTTCCATTGTAATCATAGGGAGATCTAATTTCATCAAGCTCAACTGCATCTTGAAAAAGGAAGCCAAGAGAAACTATGTCGTCATCATCCTCCCAGAGAATCCTATCACTAATGCGAGATACAAAAGAGCTAGGTGCTACTGATTTGCATGCTTTGATGTGACCTTCTCTAGTATCACCTGAAAGGTAAGCATGTTTAAGAGGGGGGTGCATTCAACTTCATAGGTAGCAGTATTGGTCATATTATTTTGGTTTAAGAAGGATTCAAAAGGGGTAATTGCTGGGAAAAGGAGGCGAGCATCTAAGACATTAGTGAAATTCCCAAAGTTTTGGGAGTAACCTAGGCATGTTTGGCACTGATAGTCAGGTATGTAAGCTGAGGCTAGGTAGAATGGTAGATTAGCAGATTGTGCAATGTGCACATGAGAGTACAACTACTGCCTATGCTACTATTTGCATTTACCACAATTTCCACCATGCTTATCATGTAGCTTGCCAGTGTTGGAACCCTTACCCTCTGGCAGTAATTGTTGCTGATGGAAGTGAGGATCCTTGCCTTTTCACTGTATATTTGATAGTTTCTTTGTGTCGCTTTGAATTTTGTTTATTCCCTTTGATGAGCATTGTTGCCAGCTCATTATGGCATTATCTCTTATGGCTGAAAAAGTAAGTAAAGTAGTGTTGGCTATTTTGCGATTATAATTTCTTGTGATCTTTTCTATTTAGACTGGTAGCTTTAAGAGAAGCATTATGGCTTGGAGGGACTCAGGGTAAATCAGTTTGTTATCTTCAAGGTGAGTAAATAGAGTGCAAAGCTTATCAATCGCTAGGGTAGAATCACAGTCACCAAGAATAAAGAGCTTATTAATGGCAATGATATCTGTGTAGGCTACTAAAATGGTAGTAGTGCCATACTGAGTCTTTAACCATTCAAGAAGGTCTTTGGTACTCTCCTTTCAGGCTTCAACAATGAGTTTCCTGATATCTGGGGAGATTTGGAGCATGAGGTTACCAAAGACTTTGGTATTCTGATCCTCCCAGTTCTTACAAGCCTTGTAAGAGTCTTCAGTTTCATTTCCTTTCTCATCAAAGGTTGGGGAAGGCTGAGCACCAAGTACTATATAGTAGCCTGTAGCATTAATAATATAGTATGCAGTAGCATCCCAATTAGTGAGATTGCGACCATCAAAAGTGTGTAGATAATTGAGGATCTGTGAGGACATAATCTAGAAAAGAATATAGTATATTAGTGGAAGATCAGAGTAATTGGGTAAGTGTAAAGTACTTGATACTTATTATAGTGGATTGTTGTGCATTTTTGACAGCAACAGTCACGTAGTACCTACTCTCTGGGTGTCATATTCCAAAAATCTGACAATTATGTAATTTAATTCTCCTAATAACTCTCCTAAAAAAAAAAAATTAATAGAATAGCATAGTAGACTACTCTTTTTCTATTCCGGATTTCCTATAAGTACTGAGTAGTTACAGTATATTTGCACAGTCTGTAAATTAACGTCATCTGGTCCTAATCCTCTCCCTGTCCAATCCAAATTCCTAGTTCACTTTTTTAGGACCCCTTCTTCAACAACTTCTCTCCATTCTGAAATACATGACCACTTTATGACTGGAGACCGGAGCATAACACATAAGTTGAAGCCAAGGTTGTTCATCAAAGTTGTACTCCACTCCAACGTCTTTTACCTTCTGCTGGAGTTTTCCTTTGGAGTTTTATACTATTGCTAAGTACTATTCCCCTCTGGTATAGTATATTATTCTGTTCTGGGGATATCTTTATATACTACTTTGCTCCTTTGTTCCTACTGTAATTTTTGTCCTTGACACTAGAACCCATAACCTGTAAAAGGAGGTACCCAGCATAGCATAGTGGCCTTAAGCACACTAGTCACTCACATTATAATAGTTAGAGCCTTACAGTTGGTAGTCAGATTGTATTCAAAGAAAAGCTTGATGAATATGGCAATTGAATCAGGTTCAAGACTTGTATTGTAGCCAAGGATTTCTTACAAGTTTCTAGTAAGGACTTTACTGAGATTTTCTCCTCAGTTGCCAAGTTCAATACCCTCTAGATTTTTCTCACTCTTGTTGTATTCATGGACTATAAAATCTATCAAGTAAACATAGTTGCTGCTTATTTGAGAGGAAATCTAGATGAAGAAATTTATATGAGAGTACCAGATGGAGTTGAAAAGTTGGGATTAGACCACTTTTAGCTTTTGAAGAAGGCCTTATATAGTCTAAAACAAGCAAGGAGGCAATGGAAGAAAAGATTACATAAAGTCTTATCAAAATTGGGTTTTATTTGTGCTATTGCTGATGACTGTTTATATATTAAGTGTGAGAATGGGAAGATTACCCTTTTTGTTCTTGTTTATGTTGATGATATGACAGTAGCTAGACTTGATGGCTATTAGATCATCTCATTCAAGAATGCACTCAGTAAAGACTTTGAAATCACAAACCTTGGTAAGCTAAAATTTATGCTTGGTATTCTTGTTACTCACAATCATATGAACTAGCTCATCTATTTAAATCAGTCTACCTATATACATTAGGTCCTCATATGGTTCAATATGCAAGATACCTCTCTAGTGGCCACTCCTCTTGCAATCAAACACAATCTTACTCTATCTAAGTCATCCCAGACTAAGGTCGAGAAACAGACTTACAAAGATTATGCTAATGGTATACATTATCTTTCCCTAGTAGGATCTCTTCTTTATACTACTCAAACATAGTCCAACATTCAGTTTGCAGTTAGTCTTGTGACCCAATTTGGTGGAAATTTCAGGAGTTACACACTTAGAGGCTGTCAAACGCATCTTGAACTACCTTAAAGGTACAGTGAATTTCAATCTTGTACTAGTTTATCACAGCAGAGACACTTTTGACTTGGTGGGCTAGACTGATTCATCTTGAGCACAAGATCAGGACAATTGTTGTTCTACCAGTGGTTTTGTTTTTGGTTTAGCTGGAAGTTCTATTTCTTGGTCTTCAAAGAAACAAGCAACTGTTGCTACTTCTTTGGTTGAAGCTAAGTACATTGCATCATCCAATGCCACTAAGAAGGCCATATGGCTGTGCACTTTGCTTACAGAGCTTGATTTCCCTCCTGCAACTGCTACTATTATCCATGCTAATAACCAGGGCTGTATTACTCTTGCTCACTCATGTGCTAAGCACATTGATATTTGTTATCATTTCATTCATGAACATGTTGAACAAGGGGAGGTGGATCTCTATTATGTGTCTACCAAGGACATGTTAGCAGATATATTTACTAAAGTCCTTCCTCATGAAACTTTCATCAAATTTCAAACTTGTACTACCTTCTTAACTAACATCTTGCTGAGTGGGAGTGTCAAAACAAGGTTGTCTAGGCAGCAAGTTGTTGTTGTCTTTGTTGAGAATGAATTAATTTTTCTTTCTATTGTTGTTATTGTAAGTACGTTGTTGTTGATATCTTAATGTCTACACTATGCCATAGATACATGCCTATATTCCTCTAAGTATAAGTGTCATGTATCGTCTCCCTTAGAATCCAGCCTTCTTATCTGGATCCTAGGTATGTAGTATATGTGCTCACTATCAAACTATCTTATCTGGATCCTAGTGATTCAAATATATATTTTATTCTGTTCTG
>Ga0153983_1000037_pt1 | contig 27459 bp, 29 predicted proteins | sample TSGA067MetaG_FD_104693 | JGI IMG/M metagenome (GOLD analysis project Ga0153983, IMG submission 104693) | Attine ant fungus gardens microbial communities from Georgia, USA - TSGA067 MetaG | ecosystem: Host-associated > Fungi > Mycelium > Unclassified | place: USA: Georgia, Alexander Wildlife... | reverse complement strand
TGCATACATACGAAACTTTACTACTTCTCTGATATCATTGACCTGCAGTTCTGTAATACTGTTTTCTTCGGCGGCGCCATTTCTGTAAATAAACTTATAAATCCCCGGATAATCGCTCTGTTTATCTCTTTTTTCTAGCAGAAGGTAAAAGCGTATACCCTCCGGCAAAGGTTTTAATTCGTCGTATGCCCTTTTTGATAGTTCCATATCATCAATTCCTATCTCTCTAAGCAGACAACAAAATGCTGCCAACTGCCTTGCCGAAGGACGGTACTCATCTAAATAAACCAGGGTTGCGTCAATTATACGAATCATAGAAAACCTCCTGTCTACAGCAATTCGTTTTCACTAAATCATCTAAATCATAAGGTCTTTTACCGGATTTCCCTCTTCGAAATGCTCATCAAAGATACGCTCTACATTGTCATCGTTTACATTCCCATACCATACTCCTTCCGGATATACTACTACAATTGGACCCTTGTCACAGATTCCAAAGCAGCCGGTATTATTGATTACTACTTCTCCAGACAGTTCCCTGTCTTCGATTTCTTCCATAAATCTCCGAACCAGTCCTACCGATCCCTTGGAATAACAATATCCCTTCTGCTGTCCGTTGATTCTGCAGCTTGTGCATATAAATACATGGTATTTTGGTTGTATCATTTTAATATCTCCTTTCCTGCCGATTCTAATTTACTGCATTGAGTTACTTCTTCTGCCGCTTTTTTTACAGCGTCTTCAATTCTGTCATACGTAGTAAATACACGAATCCCTCTTTTTTCTAATTTTTTTGTAGGAGAATCTCCGATGCGCATTGCAATTACACCATCACAATCCTGTATCGCTTTTGCAATTATTGATATTTTATCTTCCTTCTCCTGTTCTTCACAGGCATCTGCACCATAGCAATATTTGCGAATATTCCGCCTTTCCCTGAATACGGCATTTCCATTTTTATATTCGTAAATATAAAGCTCTTTTACCATTCCAAAATGTTGATCAATGAGTAAGCCACTTCTGGTGGCAACAGCAAAGCGAACCTTTTTTTCTGCATTATTAACAGGTTTCACTGCTTTCATCAGTTTTTTGGAGTATTTAATCGACTGATCTTCGGTTAAGGTTCCTACGGCATCTGCCCGGCACTGTTGGCAATGGTGCATTTGCGGCATGACTGCTTCACATGACTTGCGCATAGCAATCAGTTCTTTATTATTTGTCTGCGGTATATTTTCAAATACACTTCCATTAACCGGAATCATGGGCATGATATTCGTAATATAACAGCCAAGGTCTTTTACATATTCTACAACTTCCGGAATATGGCTATCATTAATTCCTTTTAACATAACAACATTAATCTTACATACAACATTTTCAGCTGTCAGCATGCGTATTCCCGTTAGCTGATTTGTCAGTAAAATTCTGGCAGCTTTTTCTCCTTCATACCGTTTTCCTTTATAATCAATAAATTTATAAATCTGAGAGCTGATCCTTGTATCAACCGCATTCAAGGTGACTGTCACATGGGTTACTCCAAGACCAATTAATTCCCTGGCATAATCAGGAAGCATCAATCCATTGGTGGACAGGCAGAATGTAATGTTCGGATCGTATTCCCTGATCAGACGCAGAGTTTCTCTCGTCTGATCAAAATTAGCAAGCGCATCACCCGGTCCTGCAATTCCTATTACGGAAAGATTTGGAAGGCGCTTCTTTGCCTCTATGAATCTTTCAAGTGCTTCTGCCGGTGATACTACACGAGTGGTAACTCCTGGTCTGCTTTCATTGGGACAGTCATACTTTCTTAGGCAATAGTTGCAGGAAATATTGCATTTTGGAGCAATGGGAAGGTGAATCCTTGCATATTTTCCTGAACCGCGGGTGAAGCAGGGATGAGTTTCTGTCTTTTGCACCAACTCTTTTTCCCCATAGACATTTTCTTTTTTCTTGCCATATTTTTGCCCGTATTTTTGTAAAAGCTCCGTACGAAAAGAACGCTCTTTTTCAGAAAGCAGCGCATTAGACAACTCATCCAGAAAAATCAGGCTTCCCTCAAAACCCAGTGTGCGCATACGCTGTCCCCCTATCCGGTCATGAATGGGAAATCCTCTTCGCACTAATGGAATATGCAAAGACTCTTCCATTCGCCTGCCATCCGAATTTCCAATGAGGAGATTTACCTTATATTCTTTCGCCCAGGATTCTATTGTTTTAAAATCCAGATCATCGGCTATCATGTAATCATCTGAAAAATTTTCTTCCATGACCGGTTTGATTTCATCTTTTACAATATCTTTAAAATCGGGACATTTACTTCCTGTGGCCGCAATCAGGGGCACGATTCCATTTTCCACACATAGGCGAACTGCAGAAATCACAAAATCCGGTTCTCCAAAGATAGCTGCACGTCCCTGTGCGTTATATTTATGGCTGTCAATCATGGCATCCAGATATCTTCCACGCTCCTTTTTTAGATTATCCGGTATCTCTTTCCCGGATAATTCGCTGAGTAATTCACATAACGTATCCGTATCCCGAAGCCCGATTGGCAGATTCAGTCTTTGATAAGGTATTTGGTAGTTTTGATACAAATATTTCCCTATCGATTTCGCTGTATCAAGACCGGTCAATTCGATTGTAAAAGCAGAACCGGCCATTTGACGGATCTCCCCTATTGCTGTACCGTGCCCAGGCAAACGATCATAAGTCTCCTTATAGACACCATCCAGATTCTCCGATAAGTCCGGCAATAGAATGATTTCAAGATCGAATTTGGCAAAAAGTTCTTTTAAGCAGCGGGTATCTGCCGGACTGATCGGACCCGTAATTACATTGATCTTCTGGTGTTTCTTCTCTTCTTGCTCCGACTTGGTTACTATCTGGTATAACGCATTGAAATAACCCTCGTACTGCGTATTTCCATAACCGGGCGAATGAACGGGAAGAATAAAAATATGTTTATACTGAGGGTTTTCTTTATAAAACTTATCAATAATCCGCTCGATATCTTCCCCTATTGTTTCCGCCAGACAAGTAGTGGAAACTCCGATGACTTCAGGGTGATACAACTGAATCAGGTTATGAAGCCCTTTCATTAAATTTTCTTCTCCCCCATAAACAGTTCCTTCTTCGGTCAAAGAAGAGGATGCGATATCCACCGGCTCGTTATAATGGGTAGCCATATGCCTTCTGATGTAAGTACTGCATCCCTGAGAACCATGAAGGATCGTCATGCATCCCCGGATGCCATAAAGCGCTGTGACCACACCCAAAGGCATACACATTTTACATGGATTAATATTTAATTCAACTAGCGGTTTGATTTCTGTTTTCATTGCACCGACTCCTTTGCTATATATTTCCACACGGGATGACAGATACTCTTACTTATTTCTTCAACAAAGCAGACAAGTCCTTCAAATCCCGCCAGAGGATGCTTGCGCTCATGATTATGATCGCAAAATGCGATTCCCAGTTTATAGGCAAGAGGTCTCTCCTTCACTCCGCCAACCAGAATATCCGCTCCTTTTTCTTTCATAAAGCTCTCCAATTCCGCAGGATTGGCATCGTCCAGTACAACCGTATCCTTGTCTACTAACTGTTCTATAACTTCATAATCTTCCTTTTTCCCTGTCTGCGTTCCTACTACCACCGTCTGCATGCCCAAAGCATAGAATTGGCGTATCAGAGAAATGGCTTTAAATCCACCCCCTACATAAATAGCTGCTTTTTTACCGGATAGTTTTCTTCTATAGTTCTCTAAAAATGGAGACAATTTCTCAGTCATCTCACTTGTAAACGCAATGGCTTTTTTTCTGGCCGTCTCATCTCCTAATGCCTCTGCAATACGAATTAAAGAACTACTGGTATCTTCCAGACCAAAAAAGGAGACTTTGATAAAAGGAATATCCATTTCCTCCTCCATACAATTTGCCAGATAGGTACTGGAACCTGCACATTGGATTACATTCAAAGATGCCTTAGGTGCCTCTATCAATGACTGACAACTGGAATCTCCGGTGAATACCGACACTACCGGTATTCCGATACGCTCCATATAACTTCGGATGATCCAGATTTCCCCTGCCAGATTAAAATCACCAAGAATATTGATCCCGGATTTTTGACCCGGCCATTTATGTTTCCTCAATAACTGCATCAAAGCATTACAGGCCATACGGTATCCTACCGCTTTATTCCCTGAAAATCCCGGAGAGCGGACGGGAATTATTTCATTTCCGTATTTCTTCGATAAATTTCTGCAGACAGCTTCCACATCATCACCAATCACTCCAACAATGCAGGTGGCATAGACAAATATCAGCTTTGGGCTGTGCACCTCCATCAATTCTTCTATGGCATTTGTCAGTTTCTTTTCCCCACCGAATATGACGTCCGTCTCTCTTAAGTCTGTTGAAAAACTGTTTCTGTAAATTTCTTCTCCGCTTGAGAGGCTTCCTCGGATATCCCATGTATAACTGGCGCATCCAATGGGGCCATGGACGATATGGTAGGCATCTGTAATCGGATTTAACACTACCCGGGCTCCGCAATATACACATGCCCTTTGGCTGACTGATCCGGATACACTGTCCTCATCGCATCGGATGCCGCATCCGCCGCCATCATGCATGGTAGTGATAAATTCCTTTCTGTCTGCCAGAATATCCTTTTTCTGTATGCTGTCTAACATTTTTTTCATAGATATTCCTCCTGTCTGTCTTGTCTAAAACCATAAAAGGAATACAGGACCGCTTTGTCCCATATCCCTCTGTTTTATGCAATACTCCTATAGCGGTTGTTATTCTTACAACACCATCTCCATATCCTTTTCTTCACAATGACTGTCCTGATAATCCAACAGTGCATTTACAATCATCTCGATCATGCGCATTGCCCCTTTATATCCCACAATGGGCATATAGGAATGGACATACCGGTCAATAATCGGAAAGCCTATGCGTACCAGAGGAATATCCTCTGCACGGGCGATATGTTTTCCATGTGTGCCTCCCAGCAGCAAATCCACCGGTTCATTTTTTATCCATTGATGCATCAGGAATAAATCCCCTTCTGCTTTTGCAAAACAATTTTCCACACCATATTTTTCCAAAAGTGCATTCGCTTCCGCCTCAAACCGGCTTCCCGGAGTACCGGTTACCATATACTTAGGAATCATGCCCAGTTCCAGGACAAACGCTGCAGCTCCCAGTACAGTATCGGGGTCTCCGTAAATAGCCACTTTTTTATTGTAAGTATAAGGATGGGTGTCAAGCATAATATCTACCAGCTGTCCCCGTTCTTCTTCCAGTGGATAAGGAACCTCCTTCTGGGATAATTCGCGAAGCTCCATGATGAACCGGTCGGTAGCCTCTATCCCTATCGGAAGTGGCTGAACACTGTAATCTACTTTGCATTTCTTCTTTAAAACTTCCGCAGGTGCTTCCGATGCAAATGATCCTAAGGCGATTGTTTTCCTGCAGTCGCCCAGTTGAATAATATCCTGTATTTTTGTTCCTCCCTTTGGATACATCTGGTATTTTCCTGTCATCGGAGCATCCATAACTCCTGAAGAATCAGGCAGCATTGTATAATCAACCCGCATGAGTTCCATGATCCTTTTATATTCTCTCATATCTCCAGGATTGACAAATCCCGGGAGTAAACATATTTCACCATTGGAACTGCCGGTTCTTTTTGATAAATACTTGATAAATCCGCTGATCATATTGGAAAATCCGGTAATATGAGATCCGGAATAACTGGGTGTATTACAATGTACTACATATTTTCCTTCCGGTATTTTTATATCTGTAATCAGAGAAATTAAATCATCTCCTATGGTTTCTGATAAACAGGTAGTATGTACCGCAATTATTGCAGGGTCATATAAATCAAAGATATTTCTGACTGCCGTTTTTAAATTCCCTCCGCCTCCAAAAACAGACGCTCCTTCTGTAAAGGAACTGGAGGATGCCATCGCAGGATCTTTAAAATGTCTTGTTAAAAACATCCGGTGAAATGCACAGCATCCCTGAGAACCATGACTGTGCGGAAGACATTCATGTACACCTAATGCTGCATACATAGCTCCAACCGGTTGGCAGGTCTTTGCCGGATTGATCATGGCCGCTTCTCTGTTTAGTATTTTTTTAGGTGTATAATTCAGCATGCTTCCTCACCTCCCATAACACCATTCAGGATGGGAACATCCTTCCAGGGAGCCTTAATATAACTCCACGCCGGTGTATATAGACCCATGACCAGGTCTCTCCCGAAATTTACCGCTCCGCGGAATCCGGCATATGGACCGCTATAGTCGTAGGAATGCAGCTGTCTTGATAAAATACCGCTTTTTTGCGCCACAAACTTATCTTTTATACCCGAAAAGAAAATATCCGGCTTCAGGATTTTTAAAAACTCTTCCGTTTCATAGTGATTCAGGTCATCACTGATGATTGCTCCGTTTTCCATTTCCGGAATCATGCCGGCGTAATCATTTAATTCCACTCCTTTTTCTATCAATGCTTGTTTTTGCTCTTCTGTCAGATAGATTTTGAAGAATTTTTCATCCGGTTCTACCGTAATGCTTTCAATATTTTTACTGTCGGCATCCGGCTTGATATCATCTAATACACACCTTCCTTCATAATCATCACGATGGGCAAATTCATACCCCGCTAAAACAGTGCGGATGCTAAAATCATTAAGGAGCATCTGATAATGATGGGATCTGGATCCACCTACGTAAAGAGCTGCGGTTTTCCCCTTTAGTTTACTCTTGTAATACTCTATATCATCGGCAATCGCGTCCAGTTCATCTGCAATTACTTCTTCAATTCTGGACTTTAACGCCTCGTCGCCAAAATATTCTCCTACATCCCTTAATGTCTTCGCACAGGATTCAACTCCTACGAAATTCCCTTTTATCCAGTCTGTCCCATATTTATCCTTCATCATATCAGCTACATAATTGATGGAACGATGACATTGTACAAGATTTAAATTGGCAAGATGTGAGTTTTTTATATCCCGATAACTGCCTCCTCCGGTGAAAACAGAAACCACGTCAATACCGCATCTCTTTAATAGCCTTTCCGCTTCCCATCCGTCACCGCCGATATTGTATTCTCCTAAAATATTTACGGAGTATCTCTTTTCAGGTTCTTTATCACCGGTACCAATAATATGACGGATAAGTCCATTATTGGCAATATGATGACCGGCAGACTGGCTGACTCCTTTATAGCCCTCACAGCTAAAGGCAATACATTTTACACCGACCGTTTCTTCGGCCCATTTTGCCACAGCATGGATGTCATCACCGATCAGTCCCACCGGACAGGTTGAACAAATCATGATAATTGACGGATGAAAGATAGAATTCACTTCTTCAATGGCTTTTTTTAGCTTCTTTTCCCCTCCAAATACAATATCTGATTCCTGCATATCCGTTGAGAAACAATACTCAAGATAACTGTCTGCTTTTTCATCATTCTTTTCATCTGCCTGTGCCTTATGCCGTCTCGTTCCCCAGGAATAAAAAGAACAGCCGATAGGTCCATGCACGATAATGGCAGCATCCTTTATAGGTCCCAGCACAACACCTTTACATCCGGCATAACAGCAGCCCCTCTGAGTGATGATCCCTGGTATTGCCCTGGTATTGGCAGCTATTTTAGTTTCCTCAGCTTTCTCTAATGTAATGACATGCTGTTTTCTGTTTTTATATACTTTTGAACTATATCGATCTAATACCTTTTCTTTTACATCCATATTTTTATGTTTGCTCCTTTCCCAGTATGATTTTTGTTTCAATAAGATTCCGAATCTGCCTGCTGCATCCCGCTGCTGATCCGATAGGCTTCCATGACAGGCAGAACAAATATTTTTCCATCGCCCGGATTTCCGGTGCTGTTAGCATCCATAATCGCCTCCACTACGTTTTTTACATCTTCATCTTTGATAATAAGTGTAAATACTCTTTTAGGAATCAAACGTACGGATTCTGTAAAATACTCGCCCATTTGGGAAACAGGAAGCTCGCCATCTTCTAAAATCATCCGTACCAGCTTTGCATCCATAGCTTTTTTCCCTCTTCCCTGCACCTTTCTGCAGGTAAAAGCAGGAAATCCGGCCTGCATCAATGCTTCTTTCGTCACATTTACTTTATTTAAACGGACAATTGCTATGATCTCTTTCATATGTGCTGTCCTCCTTTATAACCCTTGCTTCTTACTGCTGATGGTATAGGCTTCCTCCACCGGACTTACAAAAATTCTTCCATCTCCATGATTTCCATCGGCTCCTGTTTTTCCATATTTCATGATAATTCTTACTACATCATCTTTATCTTCATCATTTACTATCATGAGCAGCATATCTTTAGGAATTTCATCATAATAGACTTCTCCAACTTTTACGCCTTTTTGCTTCCCGCGGCCATATACATCCATTTTTGTAACTGCCGGATATCCTGCCGACAACAATTCCGACAATATAGTTCCAACCTTCTCTTCACGCACAATTGAACGAATTAATAACATTCCCCATTCCTCCTTTTTAAGAATATATCTTATATATCCATAATTCCATGTTCCATAAGAATCTCTTCAAGCTTCTCTATTTCCATTGGTTTTGGAACAACAAACATGTCGTTGCCGTCAATTTTCTTTGCTAAATCGCGGTATTCATCTGCCTGTGGCTCTTCCGGAGTGAAGTCGATCACTGTTTTCTTATTAATTTCAGCCCTTTGTACTGCATTGTCCCTGGGTACAAAATGGATCATCTGCGTACCGATTTCTTTGGCTACGGCTTCCACAAGTTCTGCTTCTCCATCGACATTTCTGGAATTGCAGATCAGCCCGCCCAATCGCACACCTCCGGTATTTGCAAATTTTTGAACCCCTTTCGAAATATTATTTGCTGCATATAATGCCATCATCTCGCCGGAACATACAATATAAATCTCCTTTGCTTTTCCCTCACGAATAGGCATGGCGAATCCCCCGCATACAACATCACCCAATACATCGTAAAATACATAATCCAGATCATCCTCATATGCGCCCAGCTGTTCTAATAGATTAATAGAAGTAATAATACCCCGTCCTGCACATCCTACTCCGGGTTCCGGTCCTCCTGATTCTACTCCTTTGATGCCCGCATAACCTGTTTTTAATACATCCTCCAGTTCAATATCTTCTCCTTCTTCCCGCAGTGTGTCTAAGACTGTTTTCTGTGCAAGACCACCAAGTATTAAACGAGTGGAGTCAGCCTTCGGATCGCATCCGACAATCATAATCTTCTTTCCCATTTCTCCTAATCCTGCTGTCAAATTCTGCGTTGTTGTAGATTTTCCGATACCGCCTTTTCCATAAATTGCAACCTGTCTCATATACATTTCCTCCCTTTCTGATACCCTATGTGGGACTATAATGGTAGTAGTTCAGAGAAATACCCGGATAGGATAATAAGAAAAGGCGCCCCTACTCAATACGAGTAACAGGAGCCCCTTTGATCCATTCTTCTCTATATACAAATTATATGTCCTTATCCTTTAACTTACAATACACGGAATTGTACATTTTGAACAATTTTTCAATATTTATATATATATATTTCACAAACGCAGAGCTTACTGCAGATCTTTGGCTTCAATAGCAACCCCGTCTCTCCAGATTCGTTCCAAATCATAAAACAACCGGTTTTCTTCATCAAAGATATGAATCACAATATCTCCATAATCCATTAATATCCAGTTTGCCATATGATAGCCTTCAATCTGCTTTGGCTGGTAACCGGCCTTTTCCAGAAATTCTTCTACATTATCTACCATTGCCTGTACCTGATTTTTGTTAGTGCCGCTGGCTATAATAAAGTAATCTGCCAGAGTGGATATTTTTTCAATATCTAGTATACGAATTTCATTTGCTTTTTTATCTTCTAATGCAGCACATGCAATACGTGCCATTTCTTTACTTTGACTCATTTTTATTTCCTTTCTTTTTCTTTATTTTAGTCTGAAGATGCAAGATTATGGAGCTGCTTATAATATACATATGCATCTTGCGTAGTGCTGTCTATGTTTTCGGGATTGCTGTGAAGCAGATACGTTAGTGTACTTTTCAAAATTTCATACACACATTCGTTTAGATCGTGAAATGCAATTTTTCGTATCCTGGACAAGTTTGCTGCTTCATCACGCATAGGTTCGATATAGTCCGCAATATAAATAATCTTTTCCAATATATGCATGTCCGCCCGTCCTGTTGTATGATAAGTGATAGCTGAAAGTATTGACTCATCTTCTACTTTGTATTCTGTTCTTGCCAGGTGGGCACCCAGGATACCATGCAGTAAATAAGGATTCTTTTCTTGTATATTTGTAACCGGAATATTGTGTTCTTTACATATGCTCAATTTCTTCTCATCAGGAATGCCTTTCGCACAATCGTGGAGAAGACCGGCTGCCTGTGCTTTCAGTAAGTCATAACCGTAGGCCATAGCAAGTGCTGCGGCTGTATACATGACACCAAGAGTATGCTGATAGCGCTCTTCATCAAGATGCTTCTTTAGTACCTTTGACATCCTTAGCAGATCATAGTCATTGCTCATTTCTGGCCTCCATAGATATTTTGTTCATCAATATACTGTCTTACCGAATCAGTCAGATAATATCTGGTGGTTCTGCCATTTTGAATCCAGGAGCGCAGCATCGCAGATGATATATCAATATTCATTGAATCTAATTTAAGAAAATCAGCATTGAATTTTTGAGCCAATTCATGTATCGTCTGATCCAAGTGCAGTTCATTCGTATGATTTCTTGTTGCCACCACAATGATTGCAGCATCGCAAATTCTTTGCGGTTCTTTCCAATTTTCAAATTCAAACAGGGAGTCGGCTCCCATAATAAAATAAAATTCCGTATCCAAATACTCTCTGTTTAGATTTTCCAATGTACGATAGGTATAAGAATATCCTTCTTCATTCATATCTATTAAAGAAATTTCAAAATGAGGATTTGATGCAATTGCCCGTCTGACCATTTCTACCCGCTGCTCATCCGTAGCTCTTCCCAGGCGATTTTTCTTATGAGGTGGATTACCAGAGGGCATAAATAGTACCTTGTCCAAATCAAATTGTTCAAAAGCCGTCTCTCCCAGGATCAGATGCCCCAGATGAATTGGATCAAACGTCCCGCCCATAATACCTACCCTTTTTGCTTTTTTATCCATTATAAGATCCTCTTAATGTATGGTTAAGGTAAAATGATTTTTTTCTTATCTTCTTTTCCTTCTTTGTAAAGAATAATTTTTTTCCCGATCACCTGCACCACTTGAGATTGGGTGCGTTCACCCAGCATCTGGGCGATTTCCTTTGGATCTTCCATGCAGTTTTGCAGCACGGAAATTTTAATCAATTCACGCGCATCCAGCGCTTCCGCTATCGATGCAGTATTTTCAGGTGTTAATCCGGATTTTCCGATTTGGAAAATCGCATCCATTTTCATAGCCAGTCCTTTTAAATATGCCCTTTGTTTACTTGTCATAGTTTCCTCCTATTTATAGTATTCAAAATCAAAACCATACATCCGTACAGTGTCGCCCTCTTCTATTCCCGCTGCTTCTAAATCATCTAAAATACCAGTCTCTTTTAAGAATTTCTGAAAAAATGCAAATCCTTTTTCCGAACCTAAATTGGTATATCCTAACATTTTTTCAATTTTCGGTCCTTCTATTATGAATAAATGAGCATCCTTTTCATCTCGGCTCACTGTATATGGAAGGTTTTCAGCCGCCAGCATATCTTCAGGAAAGAATTCCTGTTCAAACACAATTGGTTCCTGCTGGATATCATCCAGCAAAGACTTGACACAGTATAACAGTTCTTTTATTCCCTTTCCGCTGACTGCAGAAATTGCAAAAACTTTTATACCTTTGGGTTCAAATTCTCTGCGAATCTTTTCAATCGGACTTTCTTCCGGACTCTGTTCATCTTCAAAAATGACATCAATTTTATTCGCAGCGATGACTTGCGGTTTCTTTGCAATATCTATCTGATAGGCTTCTAATTCCTGATTGATTTTATAAATATCTTCAACCGGATCTCTTCCCTCTGTAGAAGCAGCATCTACCATATGAATAATAACCCGGGTTCTTTCTATATGGCGTAAAAATTCATGTCCTAAACCAATTCCTTCAGACGCGCCCTCAATGAGTCCCGGAATATCCGCAATCACGAACCCATCACTGCCACCCAGATCAACAACACCCAGATTGGGTGTCAGCGTGGTAAAATGATAATTGGCAATTTTAGGTTTTGCATTGGTTACTCTTGACAAAAATGTCGATTTTCCAACATTCGGAAACCCAACCAGTCCAACATCTGCAATTACTTTTAATTCCAGGCACACATATATCTCCTGCGCGGCCTGTCCGGGCTGCGCATATTTGGGAGCCTGCATCGTTGCGGTAGCGTAATGCTGATTTCCTTTTCCGCCGCGTCCGCCCTTTAGTATAACCTGGTGTCGGTTACTTCCAGACATATCGGCAACAACTTTCCCGCTTTCCGCTTCCTTAACGACCGTACCCGGAGGCACCTTTAAGATGATATCCTCTCCATCCGCACCATGACGCCGGCTCTTACTTCCGGACTCTCCATCCTGGGCTGCATACTTTTTTTTATGCCGGAACTCTGTCAATGTATTCAGCCCTTCATCTACTTCAAATATGACGTCTCCGCCGCGTCCGCCGTCTCCGCCGTCAGGACCGCCGTTGGGTACATACAGCTCTCTTCTAAAGCTCACATGACCATCGCCGCCTTTTCCCGACCGAATATATATTTTTGCTCTGTCAGCAAACATAGTTTACCTGCCTTTACTTTTATAGTATTAGTATTGTAAAAAACATAAAAACCATGCAAAATAAGATTGCATGGTTCCATGTAATTGCACTATTGTCAATCCGTACAAATTATTCGGCTGCTACAGGAACGATAGAAACTTGCTTCTTATCTCTTCCTTTTCTTTCAAACCGGACAACGCCATCTGTAAGAGCAAATAATGTGTCATCTCTGCCACGTCCTACATTCGTACCCGGGTGAATCCTGGTACCACGCTGTCTGTAAAGAATATTTCCTGCCTTTACAAATTGTCCGTCCGCTCTTTTTGCGCCCAAACGTTTGGATTCGGAATCTCTGCCGTTCTTAGTAGAACCAACGCCCTTTTTATGAGCGAAAATCTGAAGGTTCATCTTTAACATGTTCTCACACCTCCTTATATACTAAATCGATATATTTATTTCCGTAGTTTTCCTGAATCATTTTTAATCCCAGAATCATTGATTTTAAAAATAATACTGCGGTATTGGTCACCGGATTCTTCAGTACGAATTTTACATAACCCTCGTTTTGCCGGACTGTAAAAACATCCTCTGTAAAAGTTTCAATGGAGTTGATCGTATTTATTGTCAATGCAGATACGGCAGCGCAGATAATATCATATCCTTCTTCACCATAACCGGCATGTCCCTTGGACTCAAATCCCACATAGATATCAGACTTTTGATAAATTGTTATTGTAATCATATTCTATCACAGAAATTACATATTGATTTTTTCAATTTTTACTTTTGTGAATTGCTGTCTGTGGCCTTGCTTTTTATGATATCCGCTTTTTCGCTTGTACTTGTAAACGATAATTTTTTTCGCCTTACCATTTTCAATTACAGATGCGGTAACATTTGCATTTGCTACATCTTCACCAACTTTTAATCCGTCATTATTCACTGCAAGAACCTGATCAAAAGTAACCGTTTCACCGGCACCCACACCAAGCTTTTCTACATAAACGGTGTCGCCTTCGGCTACTTTGTACTGTTTACCACCTGTTGCAATAATTGCGTACATATGGCACCTCCTATTATCATTACTCGCCAAATTTGGTGGTTATCTATGCTGATAACTCTTAAAACCTCTTTGTGCGGCATCCATAACATAATAGCACAAGATAGGATTAGTAGTCAACTAATATTTAAGTGCTTTAAAAAAACTCTTGCAACATGTGAACTATTTCTTTATAATATCACTAAATGTATTGTTTTTAAAGCTATTCTATAAAGGAAGAAAAATTATATGAAATTTCAAAAATCAAATAAACTAAATCATGTCGGCTACGATATCCGTGGACCTGTTGTAGATACCGCAGATAAGATGATACAGGAAGGAATTGAAATCTTAAAATTGAATACCGGCAATCCTGCCGACTTTGGATTTCAGGCACCGGATGAAATTTTAGAAGAGCTTGTTCATAATATGAGAACTGCTGAAGGGTATTCCGCATCAAAAGGAATCGCTTCTGCAAGAGAAGCGATTCATACATATGCTCAAATCAAAAAACTTCCCAACGTCACTACCGACGATATTTACACCGGCAATGGAGTCAGTGAATTAATTTCCATGTCGATGCAGGCATTGTTAAATGATGGGGACGAAATACTAATTCCCGCCCCTGATTATCCGCTTTGGACTGCTTCCGCAACGTTATCCGGCGGAAAAGTCGTGCATTATCTCTGTGACGAACAAGCCGAATGGTATCCGGATATCGCAGACATCCGAAGCAAGATAACCTCCAGGACAAAAGCGATTGTTATTATTAACCCCAATAACCCTACGGGAGCTTTATATCCGGAGGAGTTATTAAATGAAATTGTAGAAATTGCCAGAGATCATCATTTAATCATTTTTTCTGATGAGATTTATGACCGCCTTATTATGGACGGTCTTACACATACTTCCGTAGCTTCTTTAGCTCCTGATTTATTTGTTGTAACCTTTAACGGGTTATCCAAATCTCATATGGTGGCAGGCTATCGGTGCGGTTGGATGTGTTTAAGCGGAGATAAATCCTCAGCAAAGGATTATATAGAAGGGCTGAATATGCTGGCTTCGATGAGACTGTGCTCAAATGTTCTGGCCCAGTCCATTATCAAAAATGCATTAGCGGATTACGAAAACGCAAGTCCTCTCCTGCTTCCCGGCGGTCGGCTGTATGAACAAAGAGAATGCATTACAAATGCCATTAATGAGATTCCCGGACTAAGTGTTGTAAAACCAAAAGCTGCATTTTATACCTTTCCGAAAATAGACATTGAAAAATTCGGCATTACCAATGATGAGCAGTTTGTAGTTGATTTTCTGAATGAACATCACATTTTAATGACGCACGGCGGTGGGTTCCACTGGCCGCATCCCGATCATTTCCGTCTTGTATATCTGCCGGAAATTAAAGACCTTGAACTTGTATCGGAAAAATTAAAACTATTTATGAGTAGTTATAAACAAAAACCTTCCTTATAATTGATTCAGGAAGCCAAAGGGACGCCGGTCTGTGCAAAGCTTTCACCCATACCGGTTTCATCAATATAATTACCCGTTGCAAAAGAGATGATAAGCGGTACAAAATTATTGATACCATGCAGCAGCATCGGATAAATAATATTTCCGGTTTCCAACATGACATAAGAAAGCGTACCTCCCAATATGGCCGTAGGTACAAACCGCCAGGGATCCATATGAAAAATGCCAAATATAATACCCATACACACTACGATCATCCATTTTCGATTGATGGGGAGCATACTGTGTAGAATAACTCCCCGATGCAATGCCTCTTCACAAACCGCAGGCATGATAACGGAAATTAATAAGGACATGCCAAAGGGCACGCTGGATATCACATCCGTAAGACCAGAGCTGACACCAAATATTTCTTTCGGGAAAAAATACGCAATTATTAGCGTAAGCACCAATACCATAATAAATGTACATAACCATAAGACGAAAGTGCCGAATAGTTCCGATGTTTGGATACGCTTTATGGGGAACACCTTTTTAAAATCCGCTTTTAAAAGCAGCGTATAGCCTACTGCTATCAATAACAGAAGCAACTCAGTCAGCGCTACTCCATACATACCAAACTTCATTTGCAGCGGAACCATAATGGATAAAAATGCGATAATTTCCAATACAAAAACCAGGATTCCATGATATGGCTTTAATTGTCTGAATGGACGTTCATATTTAAATTTCAACATCTTTAATTTCTTCCCCCAAATCTTCTAATGTAATAAACGACGATATGTTCTCTTCTTTTCTTTTTGCATAGATTTCTTCTCTTTGCACATGGAAAGAAAACTTTTTAAGTGGAAAACCTGCAAAATCAGCAAACGCTTCCATTACAAGTGACGGTTTTATGTTGTTTTCACTTCCCGATGCCAGCTTCATGAAAATTTCTCCCTTTTCATCCATGTGCAGTTCATAGATAAATGGTTTGATATCCATCTGTTTCTCGCTTTTTTTCGTTTTTTTCCACACGATGATATTGTCTTGTTGGTAAAACTCTTCCAGAATACTCTTCCATCTTACTTTCGGTTCTTGTCCTTTCCGGAAACTGACAAGATAATCAGCCGCCGCTACCAGCGACATCGCTCTACTTATTTTCTCATCAGATATATGACGGACACTTAGGATCTCTATTCCCTCTGCCATCGTTTCATTCAGACGTCTCACCGCTTCTTTAGAAGAAACAGGAGCAGTCAGCTCAATATCAAAATATTCTCCCCGGCTGGTTATTCCCACTCCCAAAGGTGCTGCAAAAGACATAATCATATGGGGATTGTATCCCTGTGAATAAGCAATGTCGATGCCTGATCTGCGGATCGCTTTTTGAAAATACCGCATGATATCCAGATGTCCGATGTATTTCACAGCACCCTGTTTGGTAAATTTAACACGTACTTTCAAAGCAGACACCTCCTTTGTACATACGGGCTCCACATCGGGAACATTTTGTTCGGCAATTGGGTGTTACAATTTCTTTCTTTGCATTTTCCCACTCTCTAATGAGAAATTCCTTTTCTATCCCTATATGAATGAAATCCCAGGGAAGCAGTTCATCCACAGAGCGCTCCCGCAATGTATAAAATGCAGGATCAACTTGCGCAGATTGCAATGCTTTTTTCCAAACCTCCGGCTGAAAATATTCCGACCAGGAATCGAATAAAGCTCCATTTTCATATGCCTTTTGAATCACTTTTCCAATTCGCCTGTCTCCCCGTGCCAAAAGACCTTCCAGTACAGTCACTTCTGCTTCATGCCAGTTATATTTGATACTTTTCTGGTTTAATTGACTATGGATCTCATTTTTTACTAATTTTGCTTTCTCCAGATATTCTTCTTTTGTGCACATTGGCGCCCATTGGAATGGCGTGAACGGCTTCGGAACGAAAAAGGAGGTGCTGACAACAATCTGACATTTCCCGTTTCGCTGATCCTTGGGGACTTCATAGTACCGCTTGGCAATATCCTCAGCCAGATGTGCAATCCCCTTCATATCCTCTTCTGTCTCAGTAGGAAGGCCAAGCATAAAATACAGTTTCACCCGGGACCATCCACCTGAAAAGGCTTCTCCTGCTCCTTCCAGAATCATTTCCTTTGTTAAACCTTTATTTATTACATCTCTTAATCTTTGTGATCCCGCTTCAGGCGCAAAAGTAAGACTGCTTTTTCGGACATCCTGCACCTTGCTCATAACGTCTAAAGAAAAGGCATCGATTCGTAGGGAGGGCAAAGAAATATTAACGCCCTGATTTGAAAACTCCTCAATCAGAAATGTAATTAATTCAGGTAGTTTCGAATAATCACTGGAACTTAGAGAGCTTAAAGAAATCTCTTCATATCCGGTGTTCTTCAGCATGTCTCTGGCAGCTTCCTTTAGAAACTCAATGTCCCGCTCTCTGGTGGGCCGATAAACCATACCTGCCTGACAGAAACGGCAGCCGCGGATACATCCTCTTTGTATTTCCAGTGTTACCCGATCCTGAGTCGCTTTGATAAAAGGTACTACAGGGGCCTTGGGATAGTACGTATCTGTTACATCCATGACTGCCTGCTTTTCAATCATCTTCGGAACATCCTGATTTGGCAGGAACGAAGCGATCGTCCCGTCCTTGTGATACGTTACGTCATAAAAGGACGGAACATATATACCGGGAATCTGGGCAGCTTGCTTTAAAAACTCCAATTTAGTGCCCCCCACAGCCCGATTTTCTTTGTATTCATTGATTAAATCATAATAAACGGTTTCCCCTTCACCAATATAGAATAGATCAAAAAAATCTGCCAGTGGCTCCGGATTATACGTACAGGGGCCACCGCCGATTACAATTGGATATTCCTCTCCTCTTTCTCTTGCCAGAAGCGGTATATGGCTCAGATCCAGAATCTGTAATATGTTGGTATAGGACATTTCATATTGAATGGTAATTCCCAAAAAATCAAAATCCTGAATCGCATCCTGGGACTCCAGTGCAAAAAGCGGAATATTTTGATCTCTTAATAATTGATCCAGATCCGGCCAGGGAGAATATACACGTTCGCACCAAACGTCTTCCCGCCGATTAAACATATCATAGAGGATCTGTATACCAAGATGAGACATACCGATTTCATATACATCAGGGAAACACATTGCGAACCGTATATCCACTAAGTGTTTGTCCTTCATGACAGAATTTACTTCGTTCCCGATATAGCGGGCTGGTTTTTCAACACTTAAAAGTATTTCATCTGATAACGCTAAATTTCTCATAGTTTCCTTTCATCTCTGCGCCAATTCTTCTACAATATCTTCCCAGGTCACTTCACATTCCGCCATAAGAACCATAAGATGATACAAAAGATCTGAAATCTCGTATTTGACTTCTTCCCGGTTGGGATTTTTGGCTGCAATTATGATTTCAGAACTTTCTTCTCCCACCTTCTTCAGAATCTTGTCAATTCCTTTATCAAACAGATAATTGGTATAAGAACCTTCTTTTGGATGCAGTTTCCGGTCTTCGATCACTGCATACACATCTTCAAACACTTTCATCGGATTTTTCGTTTTATCTTCTGTCGTCAGTAGATCGCGGTAGAAACAACTTTTATGACCGGTATGACAGGCGGCTCCTACCTGAGATACTTTTGCTAATATTGTATCCAGATCACAGTCTACAGATAAGGATTTTACATATTGAAAATGACCGGAAGTAAGACCTTTTACCCATAGTTCATTGCGGCTTCTGCTCCAGTACGTCATTCTCCCTGTTTCAATCGTCTGATCAAATGCTTCTTCATTCATATAGGCCATCATCAAAACCTGATCGGTTTTATAGTCCTGCGCAATGACCGGGATCATCCCATCAGCATTCAGCTTCATAGAAGACCAGGGAATGCTGCTTTCGGGAATGCAGACCGGAATATTTTTCTCTCTTAGTTTTCTTTTCAATTCTCTGAAATCTGCAGTCCCATCACTTATTGAGATGCTTGAAATTCCACAAACAGAATCCCGTCCTAAGAAATATGCCATTTCTTTCTCACTGATTTCTTCTGCCATCTGAATGACAGGAACTTCCATGCCGATGTCATCTTCAAAGAAAGAAAGAATCGTGCCGGCAGACGCAGCAACCAGTTCTCTCTGATTTTCATCCTTAATTGGCTTATTCAGTGAAACTGCAATCTTCTCTTTCCCGAATCTTTTAGAAGCCTCTTCTAATATACCTTGATTACTCTCTTTTGAAAAATCTAAAATCACTTTATCCGCTCCGGCATAAAGCAGTTTTTTCACATCTTCCACGCGTTTGATATTCCCGCCGCATATCATAGGAATCTCTATCGCCTTGGATATTTTTTTCATCATAGACAAAGCTTCTTCATGCTCTTGTTCCGTCTCTGATACATCAAAAATAAGTAACGCATCTGCTCCGGCAAGATTCATTTGCTGTGCAAGTTCCACCGACTTTTCATCTTCCAGATAGATACACGGAATTAATCTTTTTTTGCTCATTTCATTCTCCTTATGGCTACAGACTGCCTTTTGTAGAAAGCACATCAGTGATTCGCGGGTCAATAATCGTTGCTTCATCTAATGCTTTTGCAAAGGCTTTAAACATACCTTCGATGATGTGATGATTATTTTTTCCTGACAATACTTTAAGATGAAGATTCATACCGGCAGTATAAGAAACCGCATAGAAGAATTCTTTTACCATCTCTGTATCGAGATCGCCTGTCTTATCTGCAGAAAATTCTCCATCAAATACCAGATACGGACGGTTTGACAGATCAATTGCACATAAAACTAAGGTTTCATCCATAGGAAGGATGATGCTGCCATAACGTTTGATTCCCTTTTTATCTCCAACCGCTTCCTTAATTGCCATACCTAATGCAATACCCATATCTTCAATGGTATGATGGGAATCTACAAATAAATCCCCCTTTGCTTTTACATCCACATCAAATAATCCATGGCGTGCAAACTCATGCAGCATATGATCAAGAAATCCGATCCCTGTGTCAATGTCAGACTTCCCGGAACCATCCAGCTGCAAATCAATAGCAATCTTTGTTTCATTCGTATTTCTTTTAATACTTGCAAAACGCTTCATTTGTCTGCCTCCTCTTCAAAACGAACCTTGATTGCATTTGCATGCGCAGTTAATTGCTCAGCTTCCGCAAATCTGATAATATCTTCATGCACATCCTTTAATGCTTCTCTGGAATAATATATAATACTGGATTTTTTAATAAAATCATCTACACTTAAGGGAGAGAAGAATCTGGCAGTTCCATTGGTTGGTAGTATATGATTGGGACCTGCAAAATAATCTCCTAAAGGCTCACAACTGTGTTCTCCCAGGAAAATGGCTCCGGCATGCTTGATCTTCGTCATGACATAAAATGGATCCTTTGTCAGGATTTCTAAATGCTCAGAAGCAATGGAATTGGCTGTATCAATTGCTTCTTCCAATGTATCGGTAATCAAAATATGTCCAAACGTATCCAATGACTCCTGAATAATTTCTTTCCGGGATAACGTATCCAAAAATTTCTCCACTTCCTGATCTACCGCATGGGCAAGCTCTTCACTTGTTGTTATTAAAATGGCGGAAGCCAGTTCATCATGTTCCGCCTGAGACAGCAAATCGGCGGCAATATATCTGGGATTTGCCGTTTCATCCGCCAATACCAGGATTTCACTTGGCCCGGCGATTGAATCGATATTTACATGTCCATAGACAGCTTTTTTGGCCAATGCCACATAGATATTGCCGGGTCCGACGATTTTGTCCACTTTCGGTATCGATTTCGTTCCGTACGCCATTGCTCCAATAGCCTGGGCGCCGCCGGCCTTATAAATCACATCTGCTCCAGCTTCATGGGCTGCAATCAAGACAGCCGGTGCAATGCTTCCGTCCTGACCGGGAGGTGTTGTCATTATTATTTTCGCTACTCCTGCTACTTTTGCCGGAATGATATTCATCAGCACAGAGGATGGATAAGCGGCCTTTCCTCCGGGAACATAGACTCCTACGATATCCAGCGGAGTCACCTTTTGCCCCAGCATGATGCCATTATGCTCGCTGTTAAACCAACTGTTTTGCTTCTGCTTTATGTGAAACTGCTCCACATTTTGCCGGGCTTTTTTGATGGTTCCTATCAATTTTGGATCAACCAACTGATAGGCTCTTTCTATTTCCTTATCCGTAACACGAATATTTGACTCCGTGACCGGAAATTGATCAAACTGTTTTGTATATGCAAAAACTGCTTCATCACCTCTGGTTTTTACATTCTCCAGAATTACAGCGACCCTTTTTTCATATTCTCCATAGTGACCGGGATTTCGTTTCAGCATATCTTCCATTATATTTTTAATTGTTTCTTTGGTAAGCTTTTTCATATCCATTTGTTCATACTCCCTGCATCAATGCCGTTTTTAGATCCGTTATGATCTTACTGATCCGCTCATTTTCCATCTTCATACTGACTTGATTAACCACCATACGTGCAGACAAGGGACATATTTCCTCTAACACCTGCAGACCGTTTTCCCTGAGGGTAGATCCTGTTTCTACAATATCCACGATAACTTCTGCCAGTCCTACAATAGGAGCTAATTCAATAGAACCGTTTAACTTAATGATTTCTACTGTCTGATGCTTTTTAGTATAAAAATAATCTTTGGCGATATTAGGATATTTTGTTGCTACCCGAATGAGCTGATTATGCTGCAGCAGCTGTCGTGCCGATTCCGGTCCGCAGACACACATATTGCATTTCCCAAACCCCAGATCCAATACCTCATAAAGCTTTCTTCCCTCTTCCAGCAGAGTATCCTTTCCCACAATGCCAATATCGGCAGCCCCGTATTCTACATAGGTCGGTATATCCGGAGCTTTTGCTAAAAAGAATTTCAATTTTAATTCTTCATTCACAAAAATTAATTTTCTGGAGTCCTTGTCATTCATTTCGTCACAGGTGATTCCAACCGTTTCAAAAATCTTTTGTGCTGTTTTTGCCAAACGGCCTTTAGCCAATGCAAAGGTCAAGTATCTCATCGTAATTTCCTCTTTTCTGATAATCTGAAATTGTTTTTGAAGGATCACGCTTTAACAATTCAACCGGTTTTCCCAGCTTCCGGAGATCAACTGCTTTTTGAATCGCTTTTTCCAGACAAGTATGTTCATATATAATCAGAATTTTTCCGGATTTTACATCCATGGAAATTCCCTGTCTGGACAAAACAGACATCAGGTTTTCCATAACAACCGTAAAACCGATAGCAGCAGCAGGTCTTCCAAAATGCCCCAGTAATTGATTGTATCTTCCTCCCTTTATAACCGCATCACCGGTTCCATATGTATATGCCTGAAAAATAATACCCGTGTAATACTTGTATTTACTTAACATTCCCAGGTCAAAAGAAATATAATTTTCACATTGATAGCAGCTTAGCACTTTGTAAATATCCTCTAAGCGTTTAATGGCTGCTACTGCTTTGGGATTCTGTGTCAATTCCTTTGATTTCTCCAGAATCTCTATCCCGCCGAATAAATATGGCAGCTGCAAAAACGCATTTTCCAGTTCCGGATCCAGATTTTGCATCGCGATAATTTCTTCTACGCCAAAATGATTTTTATGAGAAATTTGTTCTCTAAGATCCTCTTCTGCTTCATTCCCCATCTTCGCCTCTTCCAACAAAGATTTAAAAAAATCAACTTGTCCGACACTGATTTGAAATTCTTTCAATCCGGCCTTTTTCAGCAGTTCGATCATCATAGCTAAAATCTCCGCATCACTTTCCACGCTCGCATCGCCGATACATTCCACGCCCATTTGCGTAGACTCTTTTAATCTGCCCTGATAGCTGGATTGATTGATAAACGTACTTCCTTTATAGCAGAGCCTGACAGGCATATCCTCCTTTGAAAAATACATTGACACTGCCCGGGCAATGGACGGGGTGAAATCGGGTCTTAACACAAGTGTATTCCCTTCCCGGTCAAAAAATTTGTAGAGCTCCCGGGACGGTATCGTTCCGACCTCCCGGCTAAATACATCAAAAAATTCAAAGGTAGGAGTCTCAATATCCTGATATCCATATCCGTTAAATACTTCATGAAGTCTGTTTTCCAGAAGCATTTTCTGCTCACATTCTCCGTTATATACATCCCTTACACCTTCCGGTGTGTGAAACATTCTATCCATTACTATTCTCCGTTCACTTTAATGCACTAAACTTATGACGTATTATCATGTTAGCAAACAAAATTATAATCCATATTCATTTTTCTGTCAATCCTTTCCTGATCCCTATCGACTTTCCATATCTTTTTGGATTCCATCCAAAAAGGGAACTAACAAACCCTGCCGGTTTGTTAAGTAGTATTCACAATTTAATTCTGAATATTGAAAGCTTTTTCTTCCGCCGGATTCTTTTCTCATCCAAAATTTGTACAAATCCTGAAACCGCAGATAATAAAATTCATTGCGATGTGCAAAAAAAATTAAAAGGAAGGATATTCCTCCCTGCTGTTCAAACTGTTTCATAAATTCCACTTGATGCTCATGTATGTTTTGAAGGGGAAACGTGTCGGTATTGCATTCCTTTGCATCAAAGCAAACCGGAATCCCCTGCACAGCTCCGATATAATCAATCGTGCTTTTTTTCTCAAAATAGGCCAGCGTAATATGACGGCTTTCTTTATCGATTTGAACTGGCGTTATGGGAGTAGGGATTTTTTGAATCAGTGCCAGCTGCATTTCTTTATATTGTTCACAGGTTCGATTGACCAGTTCCTCCAGGGTCGATCCTCGAAGCCCTCTGGTGTTCCATGTGCCCATATATTTCTCCTATTTTAATAGTTTTATAGAAGGGAAGTAACGGAATATCGCTTTCCCCAGTATTTTATCCTCGGCCACATATGTGTTTGTCCAGAACCGCGAATCTTTAGAATAATTACGGTTATCACCCAGCATAAAATAGTATCCTTCCGGGACTTCATAAGTGCCGCCTCCTTCCGGAAAATTACCTTCCATAGCTTCTGGTGTAAAACTATCATCCAAAGGAGTCTCTGATCCGTCTATATAAACCTTCCCATCTACAATCGTTACAGTTTCTCCCGGTAAGCCGATAATTCGCTTAATATATAATTGTTTTTCATTATCCGGGTTTTTAAAAATGACGATATCATATCGCTTTGGATCCTCAAACAGATATGCCAGCCGGTTACCAAAGATCCGATCTCCTGTCATAATTGTTTTTTCCATGGACTCAGACGGAATCTTTGCATTAATCAGCAAAAAATTATTAATTACAAATACCACAACCACTACAAATATAATCATCTTAAGGTATTCCCCAAGTTCATTCATCAGGATTGGTTTCTTATCTCTATCGCTCATATGTCCTCCTTAAACTGTTCTTCCCGAAGAATCCGGGCAAATATATCCGGCAAAGACGCTTTAAATGTCTGGTTCGATAGATAAGACAATTCTCCGCAGATAATAGGCATCTGTATTTTATATGCATGTAATAGCTGATGTGTTAATTTATATTTTTTAAAAAATCTCTGATTCCAGATTGTATCACCATACTTAGGATCTCCAATCACAGGATGTCCGATGCTTGCCAGATGGCTCCTGATTTGATGGGATCTTCCTGTAATTAATTTTACTTCCAATAAAGTCAGCTGCTCATTTCCGCTAATTGGCTTATATTCTGTTTCTACAGGCAGTCCGGCCGCTATCGGTTCTGACGATATAGTTACTTTATTCGTTTTATCATTCTTATGGAAATATCCTTTGAGACATGCCTTTTCTTTGATTTTTCCTGCCGTCAGGCAAAGATAATATTTATTCAGTGAGCGCATCCGGAACATCGCCGACAGTACCTGCAGCCCCACCAAAGATTTTCCGGCCGCCACAATGCCGCTGGTATTCCGGTCCAACCGGTTGCAAACTGCAGGACGAAAGCTTCGCAGCATTTCTTTTGTGATGGATTGATTCCCTAATAAATACCCAGTTACATATTCTACCAGAGAAACATCATTTTTTCCAGACTTTTGAGAAAGCATTCCCACAGGCTTATTGATCAGCAGAATATGTGGATCTTCATAAATAATATCCAGCGGTATTTGCAAAACATCCGGATACAAAGCACGGGAAAATTTAGCAATGGTTTCTTCCGAAAGAAAAAACAGCACCGTATCTCCCAAAATCAATTTTTCATTTCCACTTGCTTTTTTTTTATTTAATGTTATATTTTTTTTGCGAAGCATTTTATAAATAAATCCTTTTGGCGCTTGACTAAGATATTTGGATAAAAACTTGTCAAATCGCTGTCCTGCTTCATTTTCCTCAATTATAATTTCTTTCATTGCTTCTCCATCATAGATTACAGGGAAATTGCATAAATCGTATGAAGTATTACCTCATTCCGTGACAGATCCGGATATGTTTCATTCGGAGTGAATTTTATGCCCTGTTCCAAACTTTTTGAATGCTTTTGGATATCATCCAACCGATGTAAGTACAGATTTAATTCTTTGAAAATTTTTACAGAGACAGAAAATCCGTTTTCCTTTAGAATCGTCCGGATATGTTTTTCAATAAAAGGAATATCCGTTTTTTTTCTGCTGCTATATCCAACGATCGTATTTCCGCATACAGTCAGAGAATCAATAAATGTATGTTTTTCATATGCGGAAATAATCAATTCGAATCCTGTTGTCAGATCTTTCGTATGCGCTTTGATCGCAAGATACTCTTCTTCCTTCATAGGTGTCTGTAAATACAGCATAATGGCTGTAACCGCAGATTTACAGGCCGGAAGGCAGGCAACAACCGAAACAACTGTAACTATGGTATTTCTGGTACGGTTGATATAAAGTCCGGTAAAAAATACAAGCAATGGTGCAATGATTAAACCAATTGTTATCCATGTTTGTTTGATTTTCCGATCATGTACATAGCCGTACTGTCCTTTTTTTATTTTCAATCGTTTTTTCTTCATCACATCATTTTACCAAACCCGGAGAGATTAACCAATACTTTTATGAAAATTTTCGATTATTTAATATTTTTCTTTTTATGAACATTACGCATACGAACCAGGCATTTCTTTCCATATCCGATCAAATCCGTACGTCCTGCACTTTTAAGCGCTTCCCGTACAAGTTCATAATTATCCGGATTGCGATACTGCAGCAGGGCTCTCTGCATTCTTTTTTCATGCTGGCTCTTTGGAACATACACTGCTTTTTTTGTCAGCGGATTCATGCCTGTATAATACATACAGGTAGACATAGTAGAAGGGGTCGGATAGAAATCCTGTACCTGCTCGGGATAAATTTCTGCATCCCGGATATATTCGGCAAGCTTTACTGCTTCTTTCATCGTACAGCCCGGATGAGAAGACATAAAGTACGGAACAATAAATTGCTTTTTGCCCGATAATCTGTTCACCTTTTCAAAGTTATTTAAAAACTGGCGATATATGCTGTGCTCCGGTTTTCCCATAAAATGTAAGACAGCATCCGATACATGCTCTGGCGCCACCCTGAGCTGACCGCTTATGTGATGATTAACTAACTCTTTAAAAAAAGCAGGATTTTTATCTGCCACTACATAATCAAACCGAATTCCGGATCGGACAAATACCTTTTTCACATTCGGCAATGAACGAAGACTGTAAAGCAGCTTCCGATAGTCCTCGTGATCAATGTACAAATGTTCACAGGGCTTCGGAAACAGACACTGCCGATTACTGCAGACTCCCTTAGTAAGCTGCTTTTTACAGGAAGGATGACGAAAATCGGCAGTGGGACCTCCCACATCATGAATGTAACCTTTAAAAGCAGGATCCTTTGTAAATTTCCTGGCTTCTTCCATGATAGAAGCATGGCTTCTTGTCTGCACTACTCTTCCCTGATGAAAAGCAAGGGCACAAAAATTGCATCCTCCGAAGCATCCCCGGTTACTGGTAAGACTGAACTTCACTTCTGAAATGGCAGGAACCGGTTCTTTATACATAGAATGATAAGTATACGCATAAGGCAGCGCATAAAT
>Ga0153983_1000036_pt1 | contig 27756 bp, 22 predicted proteins | sample TSGA067MetaG_FD_104693 | JGI IMG/M metagenome (GOLD analysis project Ga0153983, IMG submission 104693) | Attine ant fungus gardens microbial communities from Georgia, USA - TSGA067 MetaG | ecosystem: Host-associated > Fungi > Mycelium > Unclassified | place: USA: Georgia, Alexander Wildlife... | reverse complement strand
TTTCTGCGAAAAATCTTCCGGAAGTACAGGTGATTGTATATGCTTCCTCCTATTACCAGCTGGAACTGCATGCAGCCAGGATGCTGCAGGAACTGAATATTTCTCATCCGGTCAGGGAAGCGGATATCGAAGAACGGTTAAGAAAGATTGAGGAAAGTAATAAGGTTTTACTTGATGAAATGCAGAGGCAGGCGGTGGTACAGGCAGTGAAAAATGGGTTGCTGATCATTACCGGCGGTCCCGGAACAGGAAAGACAACTGCCATTAATGCAATTATCCGGTATTTTGAAGCGGAGGGAGATGAAATTTATCTGGCGGCTCCGACAGGACGGGCGGCAAAACGGATGACAGAGGCCACCGGATTTGAAGCGCAGACGATTCACCGTCTCCTGGAATTATCCGGGATGCCTGAAGAGTCTTCGGCAAAAATCAAATTTGAAAGAAATGAACAAAATCCATTGGACGCAGATGTGATTATTATAGATGAGATGTCGATGGTGGATATTCATTTGATGCATGCCTTATTGTCGGCAATTTCCATTGGAACACGATTGATTCTGGTAGGAGATGTGAATCAGCTGCCAAGTGTCGGTCCCGGCAATGTATTACATGACATGATAAAATCCGGGGCTTTTCAAACGGTGGAATTAACGAAGATATTCAGACAGGCAACAAAAAGTGATATCGTTGTAAATGCTCATAAAATCAACCGGGGCGAAAATATTCTGCTGAATAATAAAAGTCAGGATTTCTTTTTTTTAAAACGTTATGATGCGGACGTGATTATTCAGGTACTCCTTACCTTAATACAAAAAAAATTGCCCGGATATGTAGATGCCAGACCTTTTGATATACAAGTATTGACACCTATGCGGAAAGGATTGCTGGGTGTAGAGCGGCTCAATGGAATTCTCCAGCGCTTTCTCAATCCACCTCAAAGCGGGAAGAAGGAAAAAGAATTCAGACAAGGGCTGCTTCGTGAGGGTGACAAAATAATGCAGATAAAAAATGATTATCAGTTAGAATGGGAAATGCGTGGGAAAAATGGATTTTCCGTACATAAAGGAGTAGGTGTCTTTAACGGGGATACCGGAATTATCCGTGAAATTAATGCATTTGCAGAATCACTCACCGTAGAATTTGATGAAGGCAGATTTGTGGAGTATGCCTTTGCACAGCTGGATGAATTGGAGCTTGCGTATGCCATTACCATTCATAAATCTCAGGGAAGCGAGTATCCTGCTGTTGTGATACCCTTACTGGGAGGTCCCAAGATGCTGATGAACCGAAACCTTCTTTACACTGCGGTGACCCGTGCCCGAAAATGTGTTACTTTAGTTGGAGATGAAAATACATTTTTCCGGATGACGGAAAACAAACAATCAAAAGAGCGTTATAGTACGCTGGACGTACGCATTCGCGAGGTGTTAAGCACTGACGAGGTATATAATTGAACTTGATAAAAGCTTATAGCAGGAGGCTGCTGGACTGTATTTATCCCAGACGCTGTCCCGTATGCCATGGGATTCTTCAGGCAAAAGATGGATCGTGCTGTTTGATCTGCAGAGAGAAAATTCAGCCGATAACTGAGCCGCGCTGCAAAATCTGCAGCAAAAATTTATATAATGAGCAAGAAGAATATTGTTATGACTGCAATTCTAAACCACATCATTTTGACCAGGGTCTTGGTATATTTCCTTATGATATCGTAATGAAAGAGTCGCTGATGAAATTTAAATATCACGGCAGAAAAGAATATGGACAATTTTATGGTAAAATGGCTGTTTTACATGGAGGGAAGTGGATTCATGACTGGGATCCGCAGGTCATATTACCTGTGCCGATTCATAAAAAGCGATATCGGAAAAGAGGATATAATCAGGCAGAAGTGATAGCCGTCCGGATCGGAAAATATATGGGAATTCCGGTTCGCAGCGATGTCATCTGCCGTACCCAGGATACGGCGCCCCAAAAAGAACTGAATCGGAAACAAAGGAAGAAAAACCTGGAAGAGGCATTTGGAATCTGTGAAGGGCAGGAGGCAGGGGAGACATTGCCCTGGGAGTCGGTATTAATCGTAGATGATATCTATACAACGGGAAGCACAATAGACAGTATTAGTAAAAAACTAAAAAGAAGAGGGGTAAAACATGTGTACTTCCTGACAATCTGCATCGGAGAAGGGTATTAAAAAGATCTTTTCATCAAAAAAGATGTATGATATAATAAAATACGTATGAGTAGAAAAGTGATTTCTGAGTGAGGAGCTTATTATGTTAAATCAGGAACGCATCAAGCAAATGACAAAACTGGCATCTTACGAAGCGGGAGAAGGAAAAGAGTATCTTCCGATCAGCAAATATTACCGCAGTGATTATATTGGAATGGCACTTATTAAGAATTTTTTTCTGGTTACAATTGCTTATGGCATTGTTTTGACGTTGATCCTGGGATATCAATCCGAATTTTTACTGGATCATGTGTATCAAATGGATGTGACTGTTGCGGTTGTATGGGTCATAATCAGTTATATTGCAGTACTGGTTTTTTATTCCTGCCTCACCTATGCCTATTATGCGGTAAAGTACCGGCGGGCTAAAAAAAGTGTGCAGAAATATTATAAAATGATCAGCAAGCTTGATAAGCTATATGCAAAAGAAGATAAAAAATCGGATGGGAAGCAGATTAGCAGGAGGCTGAAAGAATGACCGCATTACTCGAATGGAAGCAAAAAATAAAAACTTTTTATGGGAAACATGATACACTGATTCTGCCGATATTAAAATTTTTATTGGCTTTTTTGACATTTAAGCAAATCGATTCTTCCCTGGGCTTCATGAGTAAGCTGGGAAATGTGTTTATTCTATTGATTCTTTCAATTTTGTGTTCGGTACTGCCATTAAATACGATAGCGATTATTGGCGTTCTTTTAATTGTGGGTCATTGTTATGCACTGGGTATAGAAATAGCGGCATTTGCCTTGATTTTGATCTTGTTATTAATGATTCTTTTTTTAAGATTTTCATCGAAAGAAAATCTGGCTTTGATTTTAACACCGACCGCTTTTAGGATAGGGATACCGGCTGCTCTTCCGATAGGGAGCGGTTTGTTGGGAACTCCGATGACAATCATCCCATCCGCTTGCGGCGTTATCCTTTATTACTTTATGAAAACACTGAAAGACCAGGAATCTCTGCTAAAAGGTGAAGAAACAGAAATTATTGAAAAGCTTAAGCTTTTGTTGGACAGCCTGATAAAAAACCAAAATATGTGGCTGAATATGATTGCTTTTGTCGCTGCTATTATTGTAGTATACGTTATTCGTAAGATGGCGATCGATTATTCCTGGCGTATCGCTGCTGTCACAGGCGGACTAGTTTATGCAGCAGTTATGATCGCCGGCGGTTTATTTATGGATGTCGACAGCACAGTAGTTACTGTGATTCTATCAGCTGCGGGGGGCTGTCTGATCGGATGGATAGTTGAATTTTTTGTATTAGGTGTTGATTACACCAGCAGTAAGAATCTGCAGTTTGAAGATGATGAATATGTATATTTTGTAAAGGCAGTTCCTAAATCCTTAGTCACCTACTCTGAGAGAAATATTAAGAATATCGCCGAGGAAGATGAAACAGAAAAAGCGGAAGAAGAGGTACCGCTGGAAAAAGCGTCCTATGAGGACGTGGATTTTGAAGAAAAGCTGGAAGATTCGTTGAAAGATTTATAATACTGAGAACTCATAATGAAGGAGTGAAGACATGGACAAAATAATATCAATTTTGAACGAGTATATGACGAAATTATCACTCCCGCATGTAAGATGGATTGACATTGTAGAAATCATTATTCTTTCTGTGTTTGTATATCATTTTATCCTTTGGATGAAAAAGACAAGGGCATATACTTTGATCAAAGGGATATTGGTAGTGATCCTGTTTTTCTTTGTGGCCTATATATTCGGAATGAGTACCATTCTCTGGATAGCTCAACGTATTATCGGGTTTGCCATTACGGCAATACTTGTTATTTTTCAGCCTGAACTAAGAAATGCATTGGAACATTTAGGAGATAATATCGGGGACAAATCGTTTGTCGGAAGGATTTTACCCTTTGACAGCGGTAAGGATGCAGATGAGCGGTTTTCGGCAAAAACTATTCAGGATATCATCAGAGCCAGCTTTGATATGGGAGAAGTAAAGACTGGTGCACTGATTGTCGTTGAGCAGAATATTCTTTTAAATGAATATACCAAAACGGGTATTTCCTTAGATTCGCTGGTAAGCAGCCAGCTTCTCCTTAACATATTTGAACATAATACGCCGCTTCATGATGGAGCAGTTATTGTCCGCGGAAACCGGATAGTGGCGGCAACCTGTTATCTGCCGCTGTCAGATAATCTAAATTTAAGTAAAAATCTGGGAACCAGACATCGGGCGGCAGTGGGAATCAGTGAAGTCAGTGATTCTCTGACGATTATTGTTTCAGAGGAGACGGGGCGTGTCTCTACTGCTTTTCATGGAAAAATAAAAACAGGAGTTACCCAGGAACAGTTACGGGAAGAGTTGTTTTCGATCCAGAAAACCGTAAAGGTAGAGAATAAAAATAAAAAGCTCAGATTTTGGAAAGGAAAGGTGAAAGATGAAAAAAAGATTAACCGGTAATTTCACCTTAAAAATCTTATCTGTGTTTGTTGCCGCATTTATCTGGATTCTGGTAATCAATCTGGAGGATCCTGTTAAAAGAGTACTGATCTCCAATGTTCCTGTGCAGATTCTCAATGAAGTCTATCTGGAGAGTGATGGAATGATGCCTATGGTAGAGAGCGGGAATAACGTTATTTCTGTCTATATTACAGGGAAACGCTCAGTTGTGGATACTATTACCGCAGAGGATATTGAGGCGGTTGCCGATTTGACGCAGATCGTCAGCATGGATACCACTCCTGTCATGGTACCGGTAACTGTCAGCTGCCCGGGAATCAGTGCGGAGAATATCGAAATACATCCCCGCAATATGGAAATCCAGATAGAAAATATAGCAAGAGTAGAAAGCGTCGTTGCGGTGAGTACAGAGGGGACACCGGGAACAGGGTACGAAATCGGTACGCTTACCAGTGATCCTGAAAAAGTCCTGATCAGAGGACCGGAATCCATTGTCAGCACGATTGATAAGGTTGTTGCCCAGATCGATGTGGCGGGTATCACAGAATCACGGGATATCGAAACACGATTAAAGATTTACGACAAAGATGGAAAAGAACTGGCCGAAGAGGCCATGGGATACTTAAAATTTGATATCGAGGGTCCGGATGTGGCCGTGCATGTGGAATTGTGGAAAACGATGGAAGATGTTCCTTTTAATGTCTCTTACATAGGAATGCCTGCAAGTGGATACGAGGTAGATGCCATAAAAACGACCCCGGAAACCATTACTATAGCAGGAAATGATGAAGCGCTGCAGGAATTTACGGATAGTGGAGGGACGATAGAGATTCCGGAAGAAGAGATATCGGTGGAGAATCAGACCGAAGATTTTGAAGTAACAGTAGATATCTCAAATTATTTACCGGAAAATGTTGTATTGGCAACCGATGTAAGTCCTTCAATTGTGGTAAAGGTAAAGATTAAGCCACTGGACAGCAAGGAATTCGATATTTCAACGCTGGATATTAAATTAGAGAATAAATCGGATGATTTGACAGCGGCTTTTGAATTGGATAAGATCAGTGTCCGCATCAGAGGTTCCGAAGAAGATCTTAACAGCCTTGTGGTTTCAGATATCAGTGCATCACTGGATTTAACAGGGTTAAGCGAAGGAGAGCATGAACTGCCGGTAACTATCCGGATCTCAAAAGAAGGCTTTGAAATCGTAGATACCGTCACAGTAAAATTAGAATTGAAAAAACGAGTTGAAACAACGAGTGAATAGGGGAGAACATTTATGATCAGTAAAAAAATAACAATCAAAAATCCAACGGGATTGCATTTGAGACCGGCAGGTACTCTATGCAAAGAGGCGATGAAATTCAAATCCTTAATTACATTTAGCTTTCAAAATACGACTGCGAATGCGAAAAGTGTATTAAGTGTATTAGGAGCCTGCGTAAAATGCGGGGACGAAATTGAATTGGTATGTGAAGGGGAAGATGAAGAAGAAGCAATGAAGACATTGGCAGAGGCAGTGGAAAGCGGACTGGGAGAATAGTTGATGAAAAAAGTGTTTCAAAAAACCGGTATCATTATCCTGTTGATAATAGTTTTTTCTGTAAATATCACACTTAAATGGGTATCTGCCGCAGCACCTGATGCTGCGGCAGAGGATCCCGGATATCCGATCACTACCAATGAGATTGCGGATTGGCCGGCAGGACCGGACGTAAATTCGGAAACAGCCGTGCTCATGGAGGCAGATACCGGTACCATCCTGTATAATAAAGGCATGGATGAGGTACGTTATCCCGCCAGTATTACAAAGATAATGACGACTTTGATTGCGTTGGAAAACAGTTCGCTTACTGATGAGATTACATTTACAGAAACAGGAGTACAGGAAGCAGTAACAGGAAGCTCCAATATTAATATGCAGGTGACCGAAGTCCTTACGATGGAGCAATGCCTGCATGCAATCATGCTGAAATCGGCTAATGAAGTGTCTACACAGGTGGCTGAGTACATTGGCGGATCTGTTGAAGGATTTGTGAATCAAATGAATGAAAAGGCTCAAAGCCTGGGATGTAAAAACACACATTTTAACAATGCCAATGGAATGCCGGATGAGAATCATTATACGACAGCTTATGATATGGCTTTAATTACGCAGGAAGCGATTAAAAATGAAACATTTGTGCAAATTGCGGGAACGCTTTCCTACGAGATACCGACAACGAATATGAATCCTTATTTGCGGAGTATGACGCATCATCACCCTTTACTGCTGCAGGAGACTGCATTTTATTATGAAGCAGCCTTTGGAGGTAAGACAGGGTATACGGATGCTGCTTTAAGTACACTGGTTACCTACGCCGAAAAAGATGGAATGACTCTGATTGCCGTAACTTTACGCAGCAGTGATATCGGTCAGGTATGTACGGATACAATTAATTTACTGAATTATGGATTTGATAATTTTCAAAAGCTGTCCATGTCCGGTGAAGATGAAGTCGTAGAAGGGGGAACAGCGATTATACCCAAGACAAAAACGAAGGCAGATGTAACAATAGCCACAGAAGAAAAAGGAGATCTTAGAAATCTTTCCTATACATTTCAGGAACATCCGGTAGGTGAAGCAGTAGTAAAAGCGGTAGTAAAAGCTGCTGCAGAAGAGGAAGAAGCTGTGCAGACGGTATCTGATGTTCCCGAAACAGATGCAGGAGAGACTGCATGGGTATTGACAAAGGCTCAGTGGGCGATACTTATCTTGGGGGTGTGTATCCTGGTAGGTATCATAGGTATTTTAGCAGTTGTCGTGAGACGAAAATAAACGGAGGAGATCTATGCAGGGAACAGTGGAAACTCCCATCTATAAGTTATATGAGGACAGCAGTACCAATAATCAAATCTATATAAAAAGGGAGGATCTGCTTCCTTTTTCTTTAGGAGGGAACAAAGTCCGAATTGCCAGGGAATTATTTTCCGACATGAAAGAAAAAAGATGTAATATGATGCTTATATACGGCAACAGCCGTTCCAATCTTTGCCGTGTGCTTGCTAACCTGTGCAGGAGAAAGAGGATCGACTGTTATATGATCTGTTCCGGAGAATCTGAAAAAGAACAGGCAGCGGATACCAGCAATAGTCGAATGATTCACTTATTGGGTACTTCTGTGATTTCCTGTGAAAAGAGCAATATTGCTGAAACTGTGGAAAGTACCATGCGTATGTTGAAAGCGGAAGGTAAAAAGCCATATTATATCTATGGAAATCAATATGGTAAAGGGAATGAAGGGGTTGCGACGAGAGCTTATGCAAAAGCCTATCGGGAAATGCAATCCTTTGATTATATATTTCATGCATCAGGAACCGGTGCTACCCAGGCGGGATTGGTGTGTGGGCATCTGGCAGCCGGAGACGCGACTAAGATTGTAGGAATTTCTGTTTCCAGAGATACGGTCAGAGGAAAGGAAATCATCAAGGAGAGCATCAGGCAGTATATGGAGCTGGAGGGGATCTCTGAACCGAAAGACTGTGAGAACGAGATTATTTTGACAGATCAGTACCGGGCAGGCGGATATGGGGTATATCACCAGCCCATTGTGGATACAATTGTGGATATGTTTCAAAATTACGGAATTCCGCTGGATCCCACCTATACGGGAAAAGCCTTTTGGGGCATGGAGCAGTTTATAAAAGAAAAGGGGATAAAAAATCAAAAAATATTGTTTTTGCATACAGGTGGTACGCCATTGTTTTATGATTGGCTATACCAACAAAAGAGATAAGGGAGCGGACAAATGCTTGTATCAATTGTGATCCCCTGCTACAATTCAGAAAGTACAATAGGGAAAGTAGTGGAGATGATCATCTCGGAATTTGAAAAAATGGATCATTACAGCTGTGAATTTGTTTTGGTCAATGATGCTTCAAAGGACAATACCTTTGAGTCAATCCGTAGGATTGCAGAGCAATATCCATTTGTTTATGGTATTAACTTACTGAGAAATTTCGGACAGCACAATGCCCTGATGGCAGGACTTCATTATGCCGGGGGAGAGTATGTAATCGGAATGGATGATGATCTGCAGACCCATCCCTCCCAGATCCATAAGTTGATTGAAACGATAGAAGAGGGATATGACCTGGTCTATGGCTGTTATGAGAAGAAAAAAAATTCCCTGCTTAAAAACATGACAAGTAAATTAAACGAAGTATCTTCCCGGATTCTGCTGGGCAGACCGAAAGAGATTCTATCCAGTAATTTTTGGATTATTACAAAAGGAGTACGGGACGAGACGATAAAATATAAAAATTACAATCCATATATTGACGGTATTTTTTACCGGACGACCCACAATATCGGAAATGTCACGATCCGGCATTATAAACGGGAATCAGGATCGTCCAACTATACACTGCGTAAATTGATCCGTTTATGGCTGGCTTACTGGAACTACTCCGTCATTCCGCTGCGCATTTCCTCCGTATTGGGAGGGGTATTTGCCGCAATTGGTTTTGCGGCAGCAATTATTACGGTAATCCGGAAAATTGTGAGTCCCGGTATGCCAATGGGCTGGGCATCTGTTTTTTGTGCCATGCTGGTATTTTTCGGTCTTACGCTGATGGTCCTTGGCATTATCGGAGAATATCTGGGAAAGATCATTTTATCGCTGAATAATACTCCGCAGTTTATCGTCCGCGAAACCATTAATGTGGAAGAGGAGATTTCCTTATGAGAAAACTGATGATTCTGGGAGCAGGCATTTATCAGGTTCCGTTGATTCTTCAGGCAAAGAAAATGGGATTATATACGGTTGCAGTAAGCAGGCCGGGTAACTATCCCGGATTTGCTATTGCGGATAAAATCTATGAATTGGATACAACGGATTGTGAAAAAGTATTAGCGGCGGCTATTCGGGAGAATATCCGGGGAATCTGCACGGCAGGCACCGATGTGGCAGTAAAAACGGTAGGATATGTATGTACCCGGATGGGTCTGTCGGGACTTAGCGAAGCTGCCGCCGAAATTGTTACCAATAAAGCGAAAATGAAAGAAGCCTTTCAAAAAGGAGGCGTCTCTGCGGCAGAATCTCAAAAAATACATACCTTGCAGGAAGCAAAACAGGCGGCAAAGGAATTGGGATTTCCGGTCGTAATCAAGGCAGTGGATAAATCAGGAAGCCGGGGTGTGATCAAAACCACAGTACCGGAACATCTGGAGGAAGCTTATGATCAGGCAATGCAGGAAACCGATCTGGATTATCTGCTGATCGAAGAATTCATTGAGGGAGTTGAGATAGGGGTAGATGCGTATGTGGATCATCAGGAAATACGTTTGTTATTACCTCATGATAAATTTATATATCGGGTAAAAGGAAAGACAATTCCGATAGGACATCAGTTTCCGTATCCATGTTCTGAAAAACTGTCGGACGAGATTCAAAAACAGATGAAACTGGCAATCCGGGCAACCGGTCTGCAGAATTGTCCTGTCAATGCGGATATCTTTGTAAATGGAGAACAGGCATGGGTGATTGAAATCGGGGGAAGAAGCGGTGCAACCTGTATTCCGGAGCTGATTTCCATGCATTGCGGATTTAATTATTATGAACAGATAATCCGGGGAGCATTGGGAGAAATTTCTGATTTTACAGAACATTCCCACAATTCCTGCATGGCGGAGTTGCTATTTAGTAAAAAAAACGGTATGATTACAGGGATCAATCAAGAAGAGATTCGAGCACTTCAAAAAAATGGAATCGGCATTCAGATAGACAATCCCGTGGGAACACGGATAGAAAAGTTTGAGAATGGAACAAACCGTATCGGTCATGTGATAGCACCCATGGATCAGAAGCGTGAATTTGACAAGATACTTAAAAAAATCAGACGAAATATCTGGGTGGATGAGAAAAGCCTGGAGGAAACATGGAACGAATAAAAAACTATGTGCTTCTGCATTTGAATATCATGCTGTTTTCTTTTACCAGTGTCTTTTCAAAAGCGGCATCAATCGAATATAATAAGGATGGTATCAAGAGCATTATGCTCTATGTCTTTTTCCTTCTCATGCTGCTGAACTGCTTTATCTATGCGCTGGCCTGGCAGAAAATCATCAAACGGTTTGACCTTAATACTGCGTATGCCAATAAAAGCGTCTACCTTATCTGGTCGCAGCTCTGGGCGGTTATTATTTTTAAAGAAAATCTTTCCGTTTTGAACATAGTAGGGATATTGATTATATTAACAGGGGTATTGGTGGTGCAAAAATATGAATGAGCTTTATATGCTGCTGATGGCGGCCGGTACTTTTTTTACCGCCCTTTCACAGATCCTGCTGAAACAGAGTGCAAACAGGGAATACCGGCATCCGATTTTTGAATATTTAAACTGGAGAGTACTTCTGGCTTACAGTATCTTTGTCGGAGTGCTTATCATCAATACGTATGCGTATACGAAGATCGATATGAAGTATGGTTCCGTCATCGATACACTGAGTTACGTGTTCGTATTGCTGCTGTCTTATTTTATCTTAAAAGAAAAATTCACCAAAGAAAAAGTAATTGGGAATCTGATTATTATGGCAGGAATCGTTATTTATGCATTGGGATAAAATATTCTTTAATACAACGGACGATATATTCCCTGTCTTCGGATGAAAGCTGATAGTACATCGGCAAACGCACCAGACGCTCACTTTCTCTGGTAGTATAGCAGTCTTCCCCGTGGAAACGGCCGTATTTTTTGCCGGCAGGAGAAGAATGCAGAGGAATATAGTGGAAGACAGTTAAAATCCCTTTTTTCTTCATATATGCAATAAAATCTGTTCTGGCTTCTAAATCCGGAAGTTTGATATAATACATATGGGCATTGTGCGCAGCGTAATCAGGAATCGTGGGTTGGACGAAGAATCCCTTTTCGGCAAGTGGTTTCAGCATTTCATCATAATAGGAAAAGCTTTCCATGCGGTCTTTTAATATCTGATCCGCTTTTTCCAACTGAGCCCAGAGATAGGCGGCATTAAGATCACTTGGAAGATAGGAGGAGCCATAATCCATCCAGGTGTATTTATCAACCTGCCCTCTGAAAAATTTACTTCGGTTTGTACCCTTTTCTCTTATGATTTCTGCTTTTTCCAAATATTGATTATCCTGAAAAAGAATTGCGCCGCCTTCGCCCATGCTGAGATTTTTGGTTTCATGAAAACTAAAGCATCCAAAATCGCCGATTGTCCCACAAAACCGGCCTTTATAAAAAGAGCCGAATCCCTGAGCAGCATCTTCTATTACTTTTAAATGATATTTTTGGGCAATGGCAAGAATCGTATCCATTTCACAGGCCACTCCGGCATAATGAACCGGAACAATGGCCTTTGTTTTTTGTGTAATAGCTGCTTCGATTAATGTTTCATCCATATTCATCGTATCCGGACGGATATCAATAAATACGATCGAAGCCCCGCGCTGCACGAAAGCATCCGCTGTGGAAACAAAGGTATAAGAAGGCATGATGACTTCGTCACCGGACCGGATGTCAGCCAATAGTGCACCCATTTCCAACGCATGTGTACAAGAGGTAGTAAGAAACGCATGATTGACAGAAAAATTCTGCCGCATCCACTCGCTGCACTTGCGTGTAAACGAACCGTCCCCGCATATTTTTTGATTTTTAACTGCGTCCTGTATGTAATCCAGCTCTGTTCCTACAAAAGGTGGGATATTAAAATCAATCATAATGACTGTAAGGCTCCTTTGATATTCTTTTCACACATGATACCAGCTTACTATATCACAATCAATGAAAAGAGACAATAGGTGTAAAATTCGGTCTTTTGGATGCTGGTTGACAAATGAGAGGAAAAATGGGAAAATATGAAACTAGAGGGGATATGTATAACGGAAAAAGTCAGTTATTTAAGGACGGAGGAAATACAATTGAAGAAAATGTTGAAAAAAGGGATGGCGTTTATTTTGGCGTTAGTTCTGTGTACATCGGCAATACCGATGGAAAGTATGGCTGCTGCCGAAACAGATACATCCCTGGAAAGCGCACAGACAGAAGACTCTGAGTCGGAAGAAACTTCAGAAGGACAGAGTGAAGAAGCGGGAGAAGCCATACAGGAAGAAGCCGTACAGGAGGAAACAGTTCCTGAGACGGAACAGGAAACACAGACATCAGAGGAAACTGCAGATTCGGAAGACGCAGTTGATATATCCGATCAGGAATTCCTTCTGAATTACATAGCAATTGATCAGCCGGTCATCAGCAGTCCGGATACCCAAAGCATTATAGTCAGCATCGGAGAAGAAGATGTTGTGATTGAAAGTGCAGTTCTTCGGTATCAAGTCGCAGGTCAGAGCGATGTGCAGGAAATTGCTTCCAGCCAGATTGATGGGGATGCAATTTTATTTTCAAAAGAACATGCAGATACATCGGAGACAGCGATTTACAATTTAATGAGCATCAGTTTTATCATTGAAGGCAGTACATATGAGATTATGTTCAGTGATACGGGCATGGAACCCTATTATTGCGTAAATTGCGAATATAATGAAGAAGAGGGGACGATCACTTCAGAGGATGTGGGAACCGAAGTGGTGACTATTGATGAAGATGGTAATACAACCTCTCAGAACAGTATTGAAGAGGCCATCGAAGAGGCAAAAGCAGATACGGTGACTTCACCATTTATGAGTCGTTCCGCATCCTCAGGCAATGTGGTTGTGGTATTGGATCCGGGTCATGATGCAACGCATACAGGGGCCAGTGGGAATGGGTTAAAAGAGCAGGATCTTACCTTGAAGATTGCCAAGTACTGTAAGGCAGAGCTGGAGAAATATTCCGGTGTTACGGTCTATATGACACGGACAACCAGTGTCTGTGCTTTTGGTGGGATAGGAATAGATACAAGTACGTGCTTATCAAAAAGAGTAGCATATGCGAAATCCAAGGGTGCAAAGGTGCTTGTCAGCCTGCATTTAAATGCATATAATTCTTCAGTCAGTGGTGCGGAAGTGTATTATCCGAATACCAATTATAATTCCAGCGTTGGAACAGCAGGAAGCAAACTGGCAACACAGATTCAGAATCAATTAGAAGCACTGGGGCTAAAAGGCAGAGGAATTAAAATACTTAACTCAAATAGCACAAAATATCCGGACGGCTCTATCGCAGATTCTTATGCCATCATCCGTCAAAGTAAGCTGGCAGGGTTCCCCGGAATTATCGTAGAGCATGCATTCATTGATAACTCGGGAGATGCCAATAAGTATTTAAAGTCAGAATCCGGTTTAAAAAGCCTTGGTGTTGCCGATGCGACGGGGATTGCCAAATATTTCGGTCTGAGCAAAAAATCGACAGCGACGGCTACACAAAAGGGAACTGCGTCAGTATCGGCGAAGGGTAACAGTTCGGAAACAAAATTTATGTTAACAGCCAAAAACGTATCCCTGTCAACCAGCGTATCTGGAGTAAAATTTTCGGTCTGGAGCAAAACAGGCGGACAGGATGATTTGAAATGGTACACTGCAAGTAAAGGAACAGATGGAGCATGGAAGAAAAGCATACCTATCAGCAATCATAAAACAGCTGGGACATATTATGTACATGTATATGCAACGGCGAGCAATGGAGCAGTGGTAGGGTTAAAAGAGACTGCGTCATTTACTGTAAAAGGTCCATCAGCCAGCAGTGTAAAAGTGAGCAATGTAAATAAAACAAAGGGAACATTTACGATAACAGTCAGCGGTGCGACCTCCAAATCGGGTGTATCGAAAGTAATGATACCGGTATGGAGCAAATCCAATCAATCTGATCTTTATTGGTATACAGCTAAAAAACAGAGTGATGGTACATATAAAGTAACGGCTAATTTGTCCAAGCATAAGTATAATTATGGTACATATAAAATTCATGTATATGTAACAGATAAAAACCAAATACAGAAAATGGTAAAATCCACCACACAGAAAGTATCCGTACCAACGGCTAAAATTACCGCATCAGGAAATTCTAAACAGACGAAGTATACACTGACAGCCAAAAATGTAGTGTTAGCCGGTGGAGTAAAGGGAGTCAAATTTGCCGTCTGGAGTGAGGCTGGGGGAAAAGATGATTTAGTCTGGTATAGTGGGGACAAAGTGACCTCAAAGGAATGGAAGAAAAGTATATCTATCAGCAAACATAAGACAGCCGGAAAATATCAGGTGAAAGTATTTGCTGTAAATAAGAGCGGAACTAAGCAATATATAGATAAAATGACGTTTACCGTAAAGGGACCATCTGCCAGCAGCGTAAAAGTAAGTAATATAAATAAGAGCAAAGGAACCTTTACGATTACAGTCAGCGGTGCGGCGTCGAAGTCAGGTGTCAAAAAAGTAATGGTGCCTGTATGGAGCAAATCGAATCAATCGGATATTTACTGGTACACCGCTAAAAAACAAAGCAATGGAACCTATAAAGTAACTGCCAATATATCCAAACATAAAAATAATTATGGTACCTATCAGGTGCACGTATATGTTACGGATGGGAATGGTATACAAAAAAATTGCGGAACTGCAACAGCGAAGATCAGTTCTCTTACTGCTATTGTGGGGACTACTTCCGTGACAAAGTCGCAAATGGTTAAGTTGTTTAAGGCATCAGGAAAAACATATCCCAGTTCTCTAAAATCATCAGGAGCGGCAAGTATAGAAGCATTTTGCCAGATCTATATAGAAGAAGCAAAAGCAGAGGGAGTAAAGGCGGAAGTAGCCTTTGCGCAGGCAATGCTTGAAACCGGATACCTGCAGTTTGGAGGAGATGTCAAGGTCAGTCAGAACAATTTCTGCGGACTGGGGGCTTCGGGAGGAGGAGCTGCAGGTCATAGCTTTTCTAGTGTACGCAAGGGTGTCAGAGCTCATATACAGCATCTAAAAGCATATGCGAGTACAGACAGCCTTAATAATACATGTATAGACCCAAGATTTAGTTATGTGAAACGGGGATGTGCAAAATATTTAGAATGGCTCGGACAAAAAGAAAACCCCAATGGATATGGATGGGCTACCTCAGCTGGTTATGGAAATAGTATAGTGACACTGATTAAGAAAATGGCATAGCGTTGAAATTCGTCAAAATATATGATATTATTTAGAATGTCATAAAAAGCATTAATAATATGGCTATGAGGAGGATATATGGCAGAATTGAATCTGAATTATTATACCGGAGAAGACTTATATTCTGACGGGGATATAGAGGTTGAATTATTAAGAATGGTGGAAGCGGGGCTAACCCTGGATGATTTGCCTGCAGATGCGATTACGTATCCTGTTCTCTATCATTTATCTGATATCCGGGAAAATATTTTGAATTGGTATCCTTTTCATCCAAACGCAAAAATATTGGAAATAGGTGCCGGATGCGGTGCCATTACCGGGATGCTGTGTGAAAAGTGTGAAACGCTGATTTCTGTTGAACTGTCGAAACGCAGGGCACAGATTAATTATGAGCGTCATAAGCATTATGAAAACCTTCATCTTTATGTGGGTAATTTTAATGCCATGGAGTTTCCTTTTCAGTTTGATTATGTGATTTTAAACGGTGTGTTTGAATATGCAATGGGCTTTACAGATGGAAACGAGCCATATGTACAATTTTTAAAAAATATAGCAGCCTTATTGAAAAACGAGGGGAAAATTCTGATTGCCATTGAGAACAAATTGGGATTGAAATATTTTGCCGGAGCAGCGGAAGATCATGTAGGTCAGTATTTTTTCGGGTTGAATGATTATCCGGGGAATGAGTCCGTCCGTACCTTTTCTAAGCTTGAATTAATCGATATTTTTGAGAAAGCCGGAATTGATTTTCACAGATTTTATTATCCATATCCGGACTATAAATTTCCAATAGAAATTTTTACAGATAAAACGCTTGAATCATGTGGATATGGGAAAGAATTTATAAACTTTGATCAGAATCGTTACCGCTTATTTCATGAGGAAAGAGTAAGCAGACAGTTTTTAAAAGAAGGAATTATGGATCGTTTTGCGAACTCATTTCTAATTGAAATCAGCCGGAAAGATTTTTCTGATGATAAACAGATAATCTATACAAAAATGAATAACTATAGAGCAGAAAAATTTCAAATCATTACTACTTTACAGGAGGAACAAGGGAATATTGCCGTATATAAAAAGGCAATGAAAAAAGAAGCGAAACAGCATATTGAGCAAATGCATGTGAATACAGGAAAAGCAGTTACACCCAGAATCCAAAATCTGGTAGGAAAGCTTGTACAAGATGCAATACAATATCCGTTTCTGACTGTTGGTAATCTTAATGATGAGATACAAAAACTTGTTAAGGAAAAAGAAATTGAAAAGGTTTTGGATATTTGCAAAGATATATACAGCGAATATAAGAAAGAAGCAGTATTATCAGATGACTATCATACGGCGGAATTTGCGAAAGTTTTTGGTGCGGATACTGCCGGAGAATCTTTACTATGTATTAAGAATGCAAATGTTGATTTAATTTGTGATAATATTTATAAAGATCAGTCAAACTATATAGTTATTGATTGTGAATGGATTTTAGATTTTTATATCCCGGTACAGTTTGTAATATATCGGCTTATTAATGATTTGTATAGTAAATTTTATAAATTAAATGAATTAATGGAAAAGCAAGCCTTTTTTGAAGCTTTTGATATTACAGAGAGCCTTGCAGATGTATTTCATAGCTGGAGCATTTACTTCATGAGATATTATGTGTCAGGGAGCAGGGTGGAGCGGTATGCAAAACCTATATATACGATCAGTATTGATGATATGAAGAAAGCAAATTACACTTGTGCGTTATATTATGATATCGGGGATGGATTTAACGAAACTCATAAAATAGTCTCGCATGTTAATGTTGAAAGCGGAGAATTCTCGGTTGATTATGATCTGTCCGGTCTAAGCAGCATCAAAGCATTACGCTGGGATCCATTAGAAGGCGATTTTTGCTGCTGTGAAATCACAGATACAGATTTAGTAGTATTATCTTCCAATGCAACGGCAAAAAGCGGAAATAAGGATATCTTTATAACTACAGATCCTATGTATATAGTGGATGCAAAAAACAAAGACAAGTTCTCTATCCATGGGAAGCTTCACTTGGTGAATACGAATGAGGCAGAGGAGGCTGTCATCCTGCTAAACTGCCAGAAAAGTGAACTTGCTCTTATGAATAAGAAATATGAAGAAACTCAGTATGCCCTTCATAGTGAGAATGTTGCATTAAACCATCAGCTAAATGAAATATACCAGTCTAAAGGTTGGAAAATACTCGATAAATTACGGAGTATTCGCAACGTTCGAGGAAATTAATATGACCATACAACAAATAGTGTTAATCCTTCTCTGGATGCTGCTCGTACCGTTTTTGGCAGGCAGTTTGGTTACCGCATTTATGAAGTCTGAACAGGATTCTTTTTCACTACAGTATCTCTGCGGAATTCTATTTATGTTTATGCTTACATTGGTATTAGCATTGCCGATGATTTTTATGGGAAGTAAGCTATCAACGCTAGCAATAATCTGGAGTATTGTTCTCCTGGTTGTATGCATACTCTCTATGATTGTCAACAGAACCAGACTAACAAGGATTATCAAAGAAACTGTCTGTTCCTTTGAAAAATTTCCATGGTATGGATTCATCGTAATTGTCTTGATTTTTTTTCAGATATTTATGTATGTCTACTTTCAGCATATAGATGATGATGATGCCTTTTTTGTAGCAAGTGCGGTGACTGCGGTAGATACGGACAGTCTGTTTCATTATAATACTTATACCGGTCTGCCTGAAACATCTTTTGAAATGCGTTATGTAATTTCTCCTTTTCCCATGTTTACGGCAGTCATAAGTTTTCTGACCTCAATACATGCTGCGATTTTAGCGCATACGGTACTGCCCGTATTTTGGGTTTTATTAGCATATATGGTATACTATCTGCTGGGGGCTTGTCTGTTTAAAAATGATGTTCGAAAAATATATTTGTTTTTGCTGTTTGCCTGTTTCTTAAATATTTTCGGCGGTTCCGCCGTTTACATGTCTACTCATTTTATGCTTGTAAGAATATGGCAGGGAAAATCAATTATTGCCAGTGTTCTGATACCTGCTATTGCTTATTTAGCAGTGCGTACCATGTATCAGAAAGGCAATTGGGCAGACTGGCTGGCTCTTTGTTTTGCAATGGGAGGAGCCGCCCTTTTATCTTCTATGGGAATTTATTTGGCTCCGCTGACGTTAGGCATACTAACTGTGGCTTATCTTATATCACATAGAAAATTTAAAGTAATACTTTATGCGGCGGTATCTTGTTTGCCATGTATCATCAGTGGGATCGTTTATATTATTATGCGATAAAGGAAGGCTGATTCTTTGATAGAAAATACAAATGATTATTTCCAGGCAGGTATCGAATATTTTCAAATATATATAGGAACCGGTATGTTTGTCGTATTGTTTCTGATTTCTTTGTTGTATATTTATATTCGTGATAGTAAAGAAAAAATTAAAACAGATATTTTGCTGAGATATTCGATAATAGCTATTCTAATACTATTTAATCCGCTGATGGTATATGCTGCCGAAGAATTTCTTTTAAAAGATATGGTTTATTGGCGGATATTCTGGATCATTCCTGTAGTGCCGGTTATTGCTTATGCGGCGGCGCAGGCAGTTTCGGGTTGTAAAGAAAAGAAAAAAAAGCTGATTACTAGTATTGCTATATTGCTTATTATTGTATATTGCGGTAAACTTGTCTATAATACCGGAAATTTTCAAGAGGCAGATAATTTATATAAAATTCCTCAGGAGGCAATTGATATTTGTGATATCATTAATGAACAGAGCGAGGATGGCGAAACAATTCAGTTATTAGTAACACCGGAATTAGCTTCTTATATCAGACAATATGATGGAACTATGAAGATGCTTTTCGGGAGACATGGCCGGGGAAATGCAGAAGGAGAAATTGATACCGTATACGAGCAGCTGCAAAGTGATACTATGGATCTTGTACTTATTACAGAGATTGCCAGAGATACAGGCTGTAATTACTTAATATTAAATTCCCACAGGATGCCGCAGGATCGTCCGGAAATAGATTCCTTGTATGAATTTGGGTATATGTCTGTGGATACGGTAGGAGAATATATAATATTTAAAGATATAAGATAGAAGACAAATAAGGGAGGTGAAGGCATTGCAGCGATTTGATCAATACAAGCGTTTGATTACTTTTTTACAATCAGTAATCATCATCTCGATAGAAACCTTTCTATTCTCAATGGTTTGGTATGGATATTATATAGAAGCCATGGGAGTCCCTTTTTGGCGCCGTGGAAACTGGGCAGTTATTGGATTTTATGCACTGATGCTGTTTTTATTTGGTCAATTATTCGGTGGATTTAAAATCGGTTATTTGCGCCTCATGGATGTACTGTATTCTCAGATATTAGCGGTATTATGTACAAATATGGCGGCTTTTTTACTGGTCTGTATTATCGGCAGAGATTATATGTCGGTAATCCCTATCCTGCTGATGACGCTGGCGGATATTATCGTTGTTGTACCCTGGATCATTTTTTGTAAATGGGTTTACAATAAATTATACCCCCCCCGCCGGATGCTTCTTATACATGGGGACAGAGATCCGGACAATCTGGTTAAAAAGATAGCGACAAGAAAAGATAAATATATAATTGAAGATTCGATACATATTAGCGAGAGTGAGGAAAAGATTAGGGAGAAGATACTGCACTTTGACTCAGTCATTATCTGTGATATTCCTTCTAATATGCGAAATATTATCTTGAAATTCTGTTTTCAGAACTCTATTCGTACCTATACGACACCAAAGCTATCGGATATTATTATGATGAGTTCGACAAATATCCATTTGTTTGATACGCCATTATTATTATCAAGAAACCAAGGATTGCTTTTTGAACAAAAAATTGGCAAGAGAATGCTGGATATCATACTTTCCATTTGTGGATGTATCATTGCATCACCCATCATGCTTCTGATTGCACTTCTGATTAAAATGTATGATAGAGGTCCTGTTTTTTATAAGCAGGGACGTTTAACTTATGAGGGAAAAACTTTTACCATATTGAAATTCAGAAGTATGTGGGTGAATTCAGAGGAAAAGGGAGCCCGGCTGGCCATGAAGCATGATAGCAGAGTGACACCGGTTGGCAAAGTAATCCGCAACCTGCATCTGGACGAGCTGCCTCAGCTTTTCAATGTGTTAAGAGGAGATATGTCGATAGTCGGCCCGCGGCCCGAAAGAAAAGAAATTGCAGATCAGTATAAAAAAAATATGCCGGAGTTCGATTACCGGTTAAAAGTAAAAGCCGGACTTACCGGTTATGCACAAGTGTATGGCAAGTACAATACAACACCTTATGATAAATTAAAACTGGACTTATATTATATCCAGCACTATTCGTTCTGGCTGGATCTGAAGATTTTATTATTAACTGTGAAAATACTATTCCAGAAGGAGAGTACCGAGGGTGTGGAAAGCTGGCAGACAACTGCTGAAAAGACAGAGGAACCCACGGGAAAAGCAAATAAGATATATGTTCTGAAAGGCTCTCACAGAAATGAGGAAACAGAAAAGCAGGCAAAATAAATGAGTAAAAACCCATTAGTATCCGTAATTATTCCGGCATTTCGCTGCCGTCAGACGATACAAAAAGCAATCGATTCCGTGCTGTGTCAGAATGTATCATTAGAATTGATTATTATTAACGATAATTCTCCCGAAGATTTGGATACAGTTTTTGTTCGTTATTCGGATAGGGAGAATATCAGCTATTTAAAAAACGATTCTAATCTGGGTGTTGCAGAATCCAGAAACAGAGGCATTCAAAAGGCGAGAGGAAAGTATATTGCCTTTTTGGATGCGGATGATTACTGGGATAATGGTAAATTGGCAAAACAATTGTATAAAATGAAACAAGAAAAATGTGTATTATGCTATACGGCAAGAGAATTGATCAATGAAAGCGGAGAAAGTACAGGGAAAATAATATCAGTTCCGGAGAAGCTTGATTACAAGCACCTTTTGTATCATAATAGTATTAATTGTTCTTCCGTACTTTTACTGACAAAAGTGGCCAGAGAATTTCCGATGGAGCGTGATGACGTACATGAGGATTATCTGACCTGGCTTCGGATCTTAAAAAAATACAAGAAAGCCTGCGGCATTAATGAGCCTTTGTTAAAGTACCGGTTAAGCGCAGAAGGAAAGTCAAGAAACAAATTAAAGTCTGCAAAAATGACTTATGGAGTATACCGACTTGCGGGGCTGGGTAGAATACGTGCGGCTTTTTATTTTTTTACATATATGATGAATGGGATAAGGAAGTACTTATGTTGAGGAGAATATAAAAGTGAGAAATTCATTATCTATTTTTAAGAAAAGTATGGCAGTAGTCATGGCAGTTGTTATAGTTTGTACATCTATATCAATGAATGTCTATGCAGAGCAGGCTTCTGTCGAAACCCTTGAGGAAACAACTGATGATTTTGAAATTGACGGTACGACATTGGTTAAATATACGGGAAGTGAAAGTAATGTAACGATTCCTGAGGGTATTACAATTATTGGAGAAAGTGCATTTTCCTACTGCACAAGCCTGGAAGCGGTTAGCATTCCTTCTGGAGTTGAGAGTATTGGGAGATATGCCTTTGAATCTTGTGCTAACTTGAAGACAGTCACCATTCCGTCAGATATAACCAGCATCGCCCCGTATGCCTTCTATTGTTGTACCGGTTTGGAAAGTATAGAAATTCCTGATGGTATAACAAAGATAGAAGAAGGAAGCTTTAGTAATTGCACTAAATTAAGTAGCATCCAATTGCCTGAAGGTCTGACAGAGATTGGGGATAAAGGATTTGCTTCTTGTAACAGTCTTTCGAATATTGAACTGCCTTCCGGTTTGACGCATATTGGGAATAGTGCTTTTGAATTGTGCAGTAGTATGGAGAAAATCACAATAGGTGCTTCGGTAGCATCTATTGGAGATGGTGCGTTTTCCTACTGTACTCAATTGACGGATATTAATGTAAGTGGTGAAAATACGAAGTATTCTGCTATAAGCGGTGTTTTGTTTAATAAAGAACAAACAGTATTGCTTACATTTCCGGCAGGAAAAGAAGGAAGCTACACGGTTCCATCTAGTGTGACAGGCATTGGAGATGCTGCATTTTTCTGGTGTGAGAAGTTATCAGCGATTGATTTGTCTGCGAATGTGACAAGTATTGGCGCAGATGCATTTTTTAACTGTACCGGTTTAAAAAATGTTCAAGTCGGAGCTGGCTTGACAAGTATTGGAGCCCGTGCTTTTTATGCCTGTAAAAGCCTTACAGACATAGATTTATCTTCTGCGGTGGAGAGTATAGAGGAGTCTACGTTCTTTAACTGTACGAGCTTAGAAAACATTGTGCTTCCCTCTGGTATTAAAAGTATTGGAAGCTTTGCATTTTGTTTATGTGCTAATTTAACGGAGCTGACAATTCCTCAAAGTACGGCATCTCTTGGGGACTGTGCCTTTGGATATTGTACCGGTCTTACTAAAGTAGAAGTCTATAGTGACAGTGTTGCATTTGTTGGTGACCCCTTTTATGAAACCGGTTTTAAAGGGAACTTTTATGCGAATGCGGGCAGCAATACGATGACATATGCAATCGAAAATGCTTTCTCTTTTCGAATTTTAGATAAAACCGTAAAGGAACTGAGTGTGATCAAGGCCGGTAACACATCCATTAAAGTTAGCTGGTCAGAAGTGAGCGAAGCTGCAGGTTATGAAATATGCTATACCGTTGAACCATCTGACACGGAGGAGACAATTTCAGACATTACCAGCAACAGCTACACACATACAAATCTGACAAGCGGACAGACTTATTCTTATAAGGTACGTTGTTATGTGTTAATCAATGATGAAAAATATTATGGTGATTTTACAGAGGTTATGCCTTTGACTCTTCCGGTACCCAAGCCAGCTAATTTAAGCGCTAAGGTTGCAAGTGCTTCTTCCATTAAGCTGAGCTGGAAAGAGACGGAAGGCGTGGAAGGATACAGGGTATATGTATCTACAAAAGAAAGTAGTGGATATACAGCATTGGGCAACACAAAAAATACCTCGTATACATGTAAAAGCCTGAAAGCAGGAACAACATACTATTTTAAAGTCCGTTCCCATAATACTGTTTCCGGCGAAAAAAAATATAGTGGTTACACGGCTGCAAAAAAATTAAAATTAACTGTGCCGGCTCCCGGGAGCTTCAAGATAACCAACAGCAGTGCTACCTCCGTGAAATTATCATGGAACAAAGTATCCGGAGCATCCGGTTATCAAATTTACCGGGCAACCAGTAAAAATGGTACATATAAAAAAATCAAGACGATAACCTCCGGATCATCCACCTCTTGCACCAATAAGAGCCTGAAAAACGGAAAAACCTATTATTATAAAATCAGAGCTTATAAGACGGTCGACGGCAATAAAAAATATAGCAAGTTCTGTGATATCCTTTCCAAAAAGGTTACTTTAGGCAAGCCGACAGTGACGGCAAATGTGAAAAATGCTTCTTCTATAACGCTCAGTTGGAAGAAGGTATCCGGTGCAAAAAAATATGTGATCTATAGAGCGACCAGTAAAAACGCAACCTATAAAAAGATTAAAACAGTTACATCCTTGTCCTATACGAATACAAAACTGAAAAGCAATAAAACCTATTATTATAAAATAAAAGCGGTGCAGGGTTCGTATAAAAGTGCATCTTCAACAGTGAAATGGGCAAAGACAAGTAAATAGTTTTGAGAATGTATGATAAAAAATCATGGCCGCCTGTCAGTGGGCGGTCATGATTTTGTTATTATAAATATTCCTCAATTATCTCATTGATAAATGCGGTTGTTTCCTCCTTAGACAATGCATGATTGATTGGGATATGGTTTTCAATATAATCAGTGAATATATCAATTAGATTTTGATTGCATATCATCAGGTTTTTGAAAACACCCCGGAGAAGACTTAGATGATCGTATTCGATAATAACACCATAGTCCTTGATGGCAGCGATACTGCCGGGGATTTTCAATTCGTCAACTAAAAACAGGGTGTAAGTATCCTTTGGATCACTGTTGCGGTCACGGATATAGGCAAGAATCGCTTTTGTTTCTTCCTTTGAAAAGGAGGGAAGCGCATCCATGTGGTCAGAGATTCTTCCGGTTTTCGCAAGTGCCGTCAGACCTGCTTTGCTGTACACATCAATTTGTTTATTCTTAAAAGAGCAGTTCACACGCAGATCTAAAATTTCAAATATGTCTTCTATGCTATCATAAGCCAGAGATTCATCCCGGACAGGTTCCTGCGATACGAATGAAGCAAATGCCATCTTTTCATCGGGAGTTAGCCGGTTTAACATAGTACGGTAGACGCTTGCGGGGATCTTGTTGTAGCAATTGTTCTGCTTAATCATGTATACGTCGTGTGTTTCCTCTAAACGAAGAATTTCCCTGTCTATTAAGGATATATTCTTTGATTGTGTCAGCGCATTTTTAAAGTTTTGCTTATAGTTCATATAATTCTTAATAAAGAAGCTGTACATGTATGAATCATCAAAGACGATACACTCCGGCATACCATGTTCTAAAAATGAGAGGATATAATACCTTTCCACCCAAACATTATTTTCGGTATACTTGCAGGAAAGAAGTAAAGTATCATCAAATAATGTCTTGATACTGCCCGAAGAAGCGGATTCATAGTAGAGTACCTTATATTGTTCATTTGTAAGCAGCGGGAATGTATTTATCAGCAGCATGATATTTTGAAGGTAATCCTTTGCTGAAAAAACAACCAAATGCTCCGCCATTGATTGTGCGGAAACAGAAAAGACAGACTTCATGAAATCCAAAAAGTATTCGATTATATTGCTCTGTATACAGCCAATGATCTTGATATCGCAGGAAAAAGAATCCTGACAGGCCAAATCTTGAAGCATACGGATGATTTCGTCAATCGTCCGAATATACTTATCCTTATTATAGAAAACAAATTCGATGCCCGGAAGGGGAGCGCACTCCTCATTTGCCGGAAACAGAAACTGATCCAGCTCCTTTCGTGCCGCTATCATGGATTCATCGTATGCGGACAAACTGATGAGTTTGGTTAACTGAGCCTGCTCCATATGGTTGAAGTTTAAAAGCTTTATGAAAAGTTCCTGAACCTCCGGCGTCATACGCATGATACCTTTCATATAGCGGTAAATGGTCGAACGGCTGTATTGGTTATGAAACCGTCTGGGGAGTTCTTCGATTTTGATTCCCCGCTCTTTGCATTTTGAGGTTAAAAATTTGTATAGATCCTGCGTCATCGTATTTTCTCCTGTTTATCGATAGGTTTATTATATATCTGGTTTGATTTTAGTGTCAATGAGGAAAAGTTGAAAAAAGCGCGAAAAAACCAGTTCAAAAATATTTAAATATAGTTCTGAACTGTATTGACATTCTTTGGGGGAGGATATAAAATTAGTTTAGAATTTATTTATAGTTTCTTTACATACAAGCCTGATGCTTACAGGATATATAATTTATATTACCGTATCGTTTAGGACATATAAATGACCGTTTGCTTCAGGAGAATTGACGGGGCAAACAGTATTCTATATCATTAGTCTTTATAAGAAAGTAAAATTTACGGAGGGGGAACCAACCATGAAATTAAAGAAGCTTACAAGCCTGTTACTTAGTTTTGGATTGCTGGCTACTACTATCATTAAGGAGACTGCATACGAGGGAGGATATATGTTATGAAAAAGCGATTAGTTGCACTATTATTAAGTCTAACCTTAGTGTTGGGAGATTCTACGTTTGCTTTTGCAGCAGAAACGATTGAAGAGCCCCATATAGTTAGCGAAGAAGAAACTATACAAGAGGAAGAAGAAATTTCAGAAGAAGCGGCGACTTTTCAAGTAGATGGCATCCTATATTCACTTACAGAAAAAGATGGAGATACATATGCAGCGGTAACCGGAGTAGGAAGAATAGATGTTTCGGCTACTGTTATTCCAAAAGAAGTTAATATTGAAGGTCAGATATATCAGATAAACGAAATTCAGACAGAGGCATTTGTGGACATTGAATCATTGGATGTGATGGTCATTTCTGATAATGTCATTGATTTTCCAGAAGCAATGTTTAGTGCAGCCAGTTCGCCCATGATTTATTGTAATGAAGGCAGCGCTGCCGAAGCATATGCAATAGATAAAAACTTAAATCATAGTTCGGATTTATATGATATAGTGGTTGAAAAAACAGAGTTATTCGTTGGAGAAAGCATCGGAATCTCAATTGAAAGTAAAATAGCTGATGACAATCTGGCTGGAACTATGAGTGAAGAGATGACTAGCTCCGATGAAAAAGTTCTCAGTTTAAACGAAGGTGAAGTGTTGGCAATAAGTGCTGGAGATGCAACAGTTATGACGGAATATTGTGGGATAAAGGAATCTATCGATATTCAGATTGAGGAGACTCAGATTGAAGAAGCACAATCAACTGTTGTTGAAAGAGCGGGTTCAGAGGAGATAACACGAAGCACGGCTGAAGATTTTGAATATACTATTTCTGATTCCGGCGCAACTATTACAAAATATGTAGGAACGGCAACGATTGTAGATATACCTGCTGCCTTTGACGGGATTAGTGTGGTAGCTATCGGAGGTACAGCATTTAAAGGGTGCGAGACATTAGAAAGCATCAGCCTTCCGGACAGTGTGACAAGTATTGGAGCAGGAGCCTTTGGAAAATGCAGCAATTTAGCAGCCGTGAAATTGTCAAAATCATTAACAGAAATAGGTGCTCATGCATTTTATGATTGTGATAAATTAGAGAGTATAGAAATCCCAAAGAGTTTGCAAAAGACAAAGGATGCTTATATTTATGAATTTGCATATGGCTATACATATGGTCCGTTTTATGGATGTGATGGCTTAAAAGATATTACGTTCCAAACGGGAACAACCACAATAGCGAATGGTCTATTTGCGA